>OCZT010003032.1_pt1 | contig 17268 bp, 14 predicted proteins | sample 1539031 | NCBI WGS metagenome assembly OCZT01 (sample SAMEA3539308, study PRJEB22396) | soil metagenome | biome: tundra; feature: field; material: soil | place: USA | collected 2010-05 | depth 0.15 m | reverse complement strand
TCAGCCGCCTCAGACCAGCTCCAGCCTACTGACCGATTTCTTGCCCGGGCCCGTCGGGCAAATCAGTTGGCCTGTTCGCCGTAGCTCGAAGAGCGAAGGCGGAAGGCGAACTCCTTTGAAGAACGGGTGTCAGTTCGGCTTAACCGCCTCGGCCGCAGCAGGCGCAGGCGCCGCAGCCGGCGCCGCAGGCTTCGCGCCACCCCCCGTAAACCGCTCAATCACCGAGCGCAGCTGGTCGCGGGTCTTGCGATCCTTTACCGCGTCGAGCAAGGGCGCGGAGGCCGGCGAACGCCGGATCAGGCTTTCCGGATCCGGAAAGATCAAGGGATCGTCCCACGGGCCCTGCACCACGAACGGCAGATCGAAGCCGGGCGCGGCATTCGGCGCCGAGATCAGGCTGGCGACGCCCTTGAGGTCGTATTCGCGCGCCGGCACCGAGGCGGTGCCGGTCAAGGTGATGCGCGCCGCGGGTCCCTCGACGCGGACATCCTGGACGGTGGCGATACCCTCGCTGAATTTCACCGCAATGGTCATGGTGTCGTAGGGCGTCGAGCCCGAGCGGAAATTTCCGGCGCCGGACAGCGGCCGGCGCTCCAGCCGCTTCAGCAGCTGCTCGACATTGAAGCCGGAGATCGCGCCGTCATGACCGGTCAGCGAGGCGGTGCCGTCGAGCGAGGACGCAAGGCCAAACGGGCTCGAGCCCGACGCCACCAGCGAGACGTTGAGATTGCCGCGGCCGGACAGTTTTGTCACCCCGAACAATTCGGATGCGCAGGCTTGCAGGTCGACGTCGGTGAACTGGAACTGGGCCTTGACGTCGGCGACCGCGTCGGAGCGCGCGATCCCGAACGAGCCCTTGGCGATGCCGCCATAGATCTGCGCCTCGCCGACGCTCAGCGCCAGCGCGCCGCCGCGTAAGTTCGCGCCGAACGCGGTGCGGCCCAGTTTCGACGAGCCGACCGTCACCCTCGCTGCCGACAGCCGCATGTCGAGATCGGTCGTGGACAGCGAGTTCAAATCGAACAGCTGCCGGTTCCAGTCGCGCGCGCCGCTGGCGAGCAGGCGGAAGGTCGAGATATAGGGCGTGAAGTCGAGGTTGCCTGCGGCGAGCGTCGCCTGCAGCGTCTGGCGGGCGTTGTTGGCGTAGGTCAACACGCCCTCGGCGACGTTGCCGTCGAGCTCGACATTGACGTTGGTCAGCGCGATCGACGGACCGACGACATTGGCGCGCGCCTTCAGCGCGAAACGGCCGAAGCCGCCGGTGCCCGGCGGCGCCTGGCCGGCCCAGCGCAAGGCGTTGCGCAACGACGGGCTGTCGATGGTCAGCGTGCCTTCCATCATCGTAGAGGTGCGGTTGGCGATGGCGCCGTCGAAAGCCAGTTTCAGCGGCGCGCTTGAAAGCCGCGCCTTCAGGCCGGACCGGTCGCCCGACAGTGCGGCGATGAAGTCGCTGGCGCTGATAGAGCCGTCGACGCGCTCGCCGCGCCAGTCGAATTGCCCGGTCGCGGCAAAGGAACGCGAGATCGACGGCCATGCCAGCGAAAGGTCGATATCTTCAAGCGTTTCGGACACGTGATTGGCGGCATCTTCATAGTTGAGCACGCCGTCCTGGATTCTGATTTCCGAGAACGACACCTGGTTATCGGCATCGGGCTTCATGGTGCGCGCAATGGTGTCGATGAACGGCGTCCAGTTGCTCTCGCCATCGGCTTCGCGGATGACATGAATATGGGGCCTCAGCATCATCACATCGGCGATCTCGAACCGCTGCAGCAACAGCGGCAGCAATCGCAAATTCGCGGTCAGGACGTCGACGTTGAGCGCGGGGTCGGCCGTGCCGCCGCCCTTCAGCCCGACGTCATGAAAGGAGACGTAGCTTCCGGGAAAAACCGAGACATCGATACTGCCTTTGATCATCAAATCGAGGCCGGTCACCGCCCTGATTTGCGCCGCTACCGCCTGACGCAAGGCGTCCCGGTTGAGAAACCAGGACGTCGCGATCAGGCCGATCAGCGCCACGCCGAGAAACGCCGCAATCGGCATCCCCAGGCGCTTCATTCCTTGGGCCATCGTCAATGACATATCCAGGTCTGGTTAAAACCGAAGGCGGGTTGATGTCGTCGGGTCGCTGTTGAAAAGGGGCGGGCAGGGTACCAGCCGAATACGGGTTTACCCGAGTTCGGCAAATATCACCGCCCAAGTCGGCAACAGCCGACCTGGATGGCCCCATGCCAACCCGCGCAACTTGATGGGTTTTCTTGACGCTTTCAAGGCCGTCCTGGCGGGCGGAACCCCCGCCGCGAGCCCTTTCGTCGTCCCGGCGTTCGCCGGGACGACGACGGCACAAGGCCGGGCATGACGACCATTGCAGAAGACCGCTGTCATTGACGCATTGCGAAGATTTCGCCTAATAATCCCCTTCAGTGCGGGCCGTCAGCGCCTCCCTCCCATCAGGTCGCATTTTCATGAACAAGGTCTACCCCGACGCCAAATCGGCACTCGACGGCATTCTCAGGGACGGCATGATGGTCATGTCCGGCGGCTTCGGCCTGTGCGGCATCGCCGAGACCCTGTCCGACGCGCTGCGCGACTCCGGCGTGAAGAACCTGACCGTGGTCTCCAACAATGCCGGCGTCGACGGCATCGGATTGAGCCGGTTGCTGGAGACGCGGCAGATCAAGAAGATGATCTCGTCCTATGTCGGCGAGAACAAGCTGTTCGCCCAGCAGTTCCTCGCCGGCGAGCTGGAACTTGAATTCGCGCCGCAGGGCACGCTGGCCGAGCGCATCCGCGCCGGCGGCGCCGGCATTCCGGCCTTCTACACCAAGACCGGCGTCGGCACCCTGATCGCCGAAGGCAAGGAAGTGAAGGAATTCGACGGCGAGAAATACATCATGGAGCGCGGGCTGTTCGCCGACCTCGCCATCGTCCACGCCTGGAAGGGCGATACCGCCGGCAATCTCGTCTACCGCAAGACCGCGCGCAATTTTAACCCGATGATGGCGACCGCGGCGAAGATCACCGTGGCCGAAGTCGAGCATCTGCTGCCCGCCGGCCAGATCGATCCCGACCAGATCCATACCCCCGGCGTATTCGTGAAGCGCATCATTCAGGTCGGCACCGCACTGAAACGGATCGAGCAGCGCACCACGCGCAAACGCGAGGCGGCCGCCGCCGCCGGAGAGGAAGTCTGATGGCCTGGACCCGCGATCAAATGGCTGCCCGCGCCGCCAAGGAATTGCGCGACGGATTTTACGTCAATCTCGGCATCGGGATTCCGACGCTGGTTTCGAACTACATCCCCCACGGCGTCGACGTTGTGCTGCAGAGCGAGAACGGCATGCTCGGGATGGGGCCGTTTCCCTATGAGGGCGAGGAAGACTCCGATTTGATCAATGCCGGCAAGCAGACCGTCACCGAACTGCCGTCGACCAGCTATTTCTCGTCAGCCGATTCCTTCGGCATGGTGCGCGGCGGGCATATCGATCTGTCGATATTAGGGGCGATGCAGGTGGCGCAGAACGGCGACCTCGCCAACTGGATGATCCCCGGCAAGATGGTGAAGGGCATGGGCGGCGCGATGGACCTGGTCGCGGGCGTCAAGCGCGTGGTGGTGGTGATGGAGCATTCCGCCAAGGACGGCCCGAAACTCCTGAAGCAATGCAACCTGCCGCTGACCGGCGAGAAGGTGGTCGACATGGTGGTGACCGATCTTGCGGTCTTCACCATCGACAAGCACGGCAAGGACGGCATGGCACTGATCGAGCTCGCCGACGGCGTCACGCTGGACGAGGTGAAGTCGAAGACCGAAGCCGAGTTTCGCGTCGCGCTGAAGAACGCGTAGGCGATTGCTCGCGGAAACAATACTATCGTCGTCCCGGCCAAGCGAAGCGCGAGCCGGGACCCATAACCACAGGCGTTTGTGGTTAGCGCAGCTGGTGCTCCAGCTCGTCGCAAAACCGAGATCGGTGGTTATGGGTCCCGGCGTTCGCCGGGACGACGAAACTCTGGTTTAATCCGCCACGCGCGCCGCCATCAGGCTCTAGCGGTGGCGACATCCTCCAGCCCCCGATTGCGCGGCTCCACGCCCCAGGCCCACACCGCCACGATCTGAACGACCACAAGGCCGATCATCAGCCAGACCACGCCCGGCAGCTGGTAGGATGCCATCAGGGCACCGACGATAAAGGGCGAAACCACGGTTGCGCCCCGTCCGAGCGTGTTGCAGATGCCGTTGGCACGCAACCTGATCTCGGTCGGGAACAGTTCCGGCGTATAGACGCCGAACAGGATCGCAGTCTGCACATAGATTGCGACGATCAGCACGAAGCCGACGGAGAGCACGATCTCCGGATCGGACGCCGCGTTGAAGCGGGCATAGATATAGCCCGTGACGATGGTGACAACCGACGCGCCGATGATGCTCCAGCGCCGGCCGATCGCGTCGGACAAATAGGCGCCGAGCGCGCAGCCAACCAATGAGGCGGCCGACAACACCAGCGTATAGGCCAGAGAATTGGCGATGGTCAGCCCCTGGCGCAGGAAGAACTGCGGCAGGAAGATCACGAAGCCGAAGATCAATGTATTGATCGTGATCAGTACCCAGGAGCCTACGATCATGCGCTGCAGCAGCGGCGGCTTGAACATGTCGGCTGCGCTGACCTGCGCGACGTGAGCCGGCACCACCACCGGCGGCAGCGTGCCGCCGCCGGCGGTTTCCTTTTCGATCGTCTGCATCAGGGATTCGGCTTCCGCGGTGCGGCCTTGCGATTCAAGCCAGCGCGGCGATTCGGGAAGATTCTTGCGCAGATACCAGACGATCAGCGAGCCGACGCCGGCGATGATGAACATCGGACGCCAGCCCCAGGCCGGGATGATCAGATAGCCGAGCAAAGCGGTCACCGGGAACCCGGCCACCACCACGAACGCCATCATCGACAGCCAGCGGCCGCGCGTCTTCGGCGGAACGAATTCGGTCAGCGTCGAATAGCCGACCACGATTTCGGCGCCAAGGCCGAGGCCCTGCACGAAGCGGCAGGCGATCAGCTGATTCATGTCCTGCGTGAAGGCCGCCGCCAGCGACGCCAGCCCGAAAATCAGCAAATTGATCTGATAGGTGAACCGCCGCCCGAACTTGTCGCCGACAAATCCGGTAATCAGCGCACCCAGCGTCATGCCGACAAAGGTCAGCGAAATGAATTGCAGATTTTGCGGGACGGTCGAGAATTTGGTTTGGACCGCAGACGCCAGCACGCCGCCGGCGATATAGAGATCGTATCCGTCGAAGAACATGCCGGCGCCGACCAGCCAGAAAATTCGGTAGTGAAACGATGAGATCGGGAGCCGGTCGAGACGCGCGCCGGCGTTTACTGCGATAGCCATATGAAGTTCCCCCCTTTTGATATTCAAATACGGCGCCGGTCTTCTCTGGACGCGGTGTGGCCGCTGGTTAATCGTTCAGTTCAGCCGTCGTTGGGTCGCCGTGTCGCGGTACCAGTCGAACGGCTGGTCGTGGGTCGCCACCATCACGCTCTTGGTGTTGAAATGGTCGTCGAAGCTTTCGATGCCGAACTCCCGCCCGACGCCTGAGTCATCGACGCCGCCCCAGGGCGACGCCGGGTCGAGGCGGTGATGATCGTTGATCCAGACGATGCCGGCCTTGACCGCGGACGCCACCCGATGCGCGCGTCCGACGTCGCGGGTGCGGATCGCGGCGGCAAGCCCGAACGGCGAATCATTGGCGAGCCGCAAGGCGTCGGCTTCGTCGGTGAACGGCGTGACCGAGGTGAACGGCCCGAATACTTCTTGCTGGAAGATACGCATATCGGACTTCACATCCGCGAACACGGTCGGCTCGACGAAATAGCCGTTCTCATGGCCGGGCACTTTTGCCGCGACGCCGCCGGTCACCAGCCGCGCGCCATCCTCGCGGCCGTATTGGGAATAGGACAAGACGCGATCGCGCTGCCGCGCCGAGATCACCGGCCCGAGCTGCGTTAGGGGATCGAAGGGATCGCCGATGCGAATGGTCTGCGTCTTGGCCTTCAGCTTCTCGACGAACTCGTCATAGATCGACGCCTGCACGATGTGGCGCGAGGCGCAGACGCAGGTCTGTCCCGCGCCGATAAAGGCGCCGAACGCGGCGTAGTTGACGGCCTGATCGACGTCGTAATCGCCAAACACCATCACCGGCGTCTTGCCGCCAAGCTCCATGGTCTGGTGCGCGAACACTTTCGCGGCCGCGGAGCCTGCGATGCGGCCGGCTTCGGTGCCGCCGGTCAGCACCAGCTTGTTGATGTCGGGATGTTCGGCGAGCATCCTGCCGGTGCTCTGGCCAAGGCCGAGCACGATGTTGAACACGCCGGGCGGCAGCCCCGCCTCGGTGAAGATTTGCGCCAGCTTTAGGGTCGTCAGGGGGGTATATTCCGACGGTTTTACAACGGTGACGCAGCCGCTCGCCAGCACCGCCGCCAGCGATTTGCACATGATCATCAAGGGGTGATTGAACGGCGTGCAGTTGGCGACGATGCCGATCGGCGTGCGCAAGGTATAGTTCAGATAGGAGCCCTCGACCGGAATCACCGCGTCGCGGCGCGCCAGCGCCAATCCAGCGAAGTAGCGAAAGAAGTCCGGCAGCCGCGACAGCTGCGCGCGCGTCTCGTTGAGCGGACGGCCGTTGTTGAGGGTTTCCAGCCGGTACAACGATTCCAGATTGGCCTCGAAGGCGTCCGCCAGGCGATTGACCAGCCGCGCCCGGGCCCGAATGTCCATGCCGCCCCACGCCCGCCCTTCGAACGCGGCCCGCGCGCTTTTCATCGCATGATCGATATCTTCCGCCGTCGAATTCGGAATCCGCGCAATCACATCGCCGGTCGCGGGATTGCGGACGTCCAGCATCTGGCCGGAGCCGGCTTCGATCTCGCGGCCGTCGACGAAATTGCCGTGGATTTCGACATCGACGGCGGCTGGTTTGGCTGAAATATTCAAACGTCTCTCCCTTCGACGATCACCGCGCTGCGCTTTAGCGCCGGCAGCACTCGTTTCTCGGTTTGGCTGATGTGGGCCTTGATGATGCGTGCCGTTGAGTGGGGCGGCCATCTTGCAGCCGTGCAATATCACGTCAAGGGACACAGGCTTGAAAAGATCGAGTTTTGATTTATCAATCGGCCGCCAGCCAATGCCGGCTTCCGAACAGGCGTTTTGCAACCCTGAAATGAGAGACAAGCATGGACAGACTTTTCGCCAACGGCACGGTCAATGCTGCGCAGTCCGGCAAGGGACCCGCTCTGTTTCTGTTGCATTCGCTGCTGTCGGATCGTGCGAGTTTCGACGCCATCGTTCCCCGGTTGTCGCGGTCGTTCCGGGTGATCGTTCCTGAATTGCCCGGCTTCGGAGGGTCCCGGGCGGTCAGCGGAGGTCTCGCTGCCGTCGCCGACCGGATGGCGGAAGCCGTGAGGGATGCCGCCGGCGCAGACGAGGTGATCGTGCTCGGCAACGGCTACGGCGGGTTCGTGGCGCTGCAAATGGCGATTCGCCATCCCGATATCGCCACCAGATTAATTCTCGCCGATTGTGGTGCTGCGTTTTCGGAACCCGGGCGCGAGGCCTTCCGCAATATGGCGGCGGCATCCAGGGCCAAGGGACTATCCGTGATCACCGACGTCGCGATGCGCCGGCTGTTTGCGCCGGAATTTCAGGCGCAGCATCCCGACCTGATGCGTGATCGTCGCGATGCATTTTTGAGAACCGATCCGGAAGTGGTTCAAGCTGCCTGCGCTGCGCTGGCGGAACTCGACCTCCGGCCCGAGCTTGGGCAGGTCAAGATCCCCGTCCTTGTCCTGGTCGGCGAACATGACGAGGCGACGCCGCCGCCGATGTCGCATGAATTGGCCGCGGGCCTGCCGCAGGCCCGTCTCAAGATTATTCCGGGCTGCGCGCACGTCCCGCAGCTGCAATCGCCTGAGCTGTTCCTGGATGCAATCGGCGATTTCCTGCCGGCGTCGTATGCGGCAATTTGAGACTCAATCTAACCTCTGAGTTACTAGTCGTAGGCACGATGGTGCGCCTACAGCAATTTGATTGCGAGCCACACCGCCGCCCATAGAACCAGCGACAGCAATAAGACGGCCACGATGAAGGCGGCCAGAACCCGCATCAGCCTGCTGGCGTTGCCGGTGAGCGACGATCTTTCGGAACCGGCGCCGAAGTTCCCATTTTGGGGAATGTGGCCGCGGATCCCAAGAATCCAGATAACAATCTCCAAAACGTACAGATTCATTGCCTCGGCTCCGATTCGTCGCTCGATGGGTCAGCATTGCCCGGAAATGCGCGTCGCACTTTGCGCGAGCGCAAACTTTTGCATGCGATCCGGGATTTCTGCTGTGCCGCCGAATTCGGAGCCGGGTTTGCGCGAGCGCAAAGTCGCGCTCCCTGCCCTGAGGTACTGAATTCGGGACGAAGCCGCTCAACAGCGGCTTAATCCATTCAGGGACGGGTACGAGATGAGACCAGATCTTGCGGCTTGCTACGGACAGGAACGATTGCCCAGATATACGAGCTATCCGACGGCGCCGCATTTCTCCACCGCAATCGGCCCCGACACCTATGCAGAATGGCTCAAGGCTATTCCGCAACATGCCAGCACGTCGCTCTATCTGCACGTCCCGTTCTGCCGGTCGATGTGCTGGTACTGCGGCTGCCACACGTCGGTCAGCCGCCGCGACGAGCCCATTGCCGTATACGCGGCGGCCCTGCGCTGCGAAATCGATCTGGTATCGAGACAAATCGACCGCCGCATCCAGGTCGACCACATCCACTTTGGCGGCGGAACGCCGACGATCATGGCGCCCGAGACCTTCACGGATCTGATCGGATCGCTAAGGCACTCCTTCTTTGTGCTTCCCACGGCCGAGATCGCGGTCGAGATCGACCCGCGCACGCTGACGGATCAGATGATCGACGCGCTTGCCCTTGGCGGCGTCAATCGGGCGAGCCTCGGCGTGCAGAGCTTCGATCCGGTGGTCCAGCGCGCCATCAATCGGGTGCAAAGTTTCGAGGAGACCGCGGCCGCGACGACAGGCCTGCGGCGGTCCGGCGTCACCGGCGTCAACTTCGATGTGATCTACGGACTGCCTCACCAGACCGTCGCGTCGTGTCTCGACACCGTTCGCCGATGCGTCGAGCTTCGTCCCGATCGGTTTTCCGTTTTTGGCTACGCGCACGTCCCGACATTCAAGAAGCATCAGCGCAAGATAAGGGACGCTTCGCTGCCCGACAGCCTCGAAAGGCTTGATCAGTCCGATGCAATGGCCAATGCGTTGCAGGAAGCCGGATATTTGCAGATCGGACTGGACCATTTCGCGCTTCCCGACGACGAGATGGCGGTAGCACTGCAGGATGGAAGGCTTCACAGGAACTTCCAGGGTTACACCACCGATGCCAGCAATATCCTGCTCGGCTTCGGCGCCAGCGCCATCGGACACCTTCCCCAGGGATATGTTCAGAACGAGGTTCACACCCGCGCCTACACCGAAGCCATCGCCAGCGGCAGATCGGCGACGGTCAAAGGCTACGCATTGACGGACGATGACCGGCTGCGCGCCGAGATCATCGAGCGTATCATGTGCGACTTCGGCGTCGATCTCGATCAGATCTGCGCGCGGCACGGATCGGTTCCGGATGCGATGCTGAAATCCTCGCCCCGTCTCCAGGGCCTGATTTCCGATGGCATCGTCGAACTCGACGGCGCCTCACTTTCCATGGCGGACGACTCGCGCTTTCTGGTTCGCAGCGTTGCGGCTGCCTTTGACGCGCATCTGGACGGATCGAAGCAGCTCCATAGCCGGGCGGTCTAGCAGGGCACAATTCCGGATTGCCGGCGGATCAATGCTTTCGAAGTTTGCTCCGGGACAAAGAGCCTGCGGACCCGTCGCGCTACGGTTCGGCCGATGAAGACGCATATACCCATTGGCTTTGACGATCTGGTCGACGACGTGATGAGCGGCTCGCCGGCCACGATCCGGGTGTTTCTCGAATTCAGGATGGGGTGCGTCGGCTGTCCGATTGCATGCTTCCATACCGTGGACGACGCCTGTCGCGAGCACGGCGTCGACCGCGATGCCTTTCTGAGTGCGCTGCGCGCCCGCGCCTGCGTTACGGCCTGACGGGCGGCAAGCTTTCGCCGGGGATTTGCTCGGCCAGCGAAAACAGCTTGTGAGGCTCGCGCAGCACGATGCGTTGCCGGCCGCTCTCGATCAGGCCGAGCTGCTCCCAGCCCGAGAGGATGCGGCTGACCGTGTGCAGCGTGGTGCCGGTCATTTGCGCGATGTCCTGGCGGCTGATCGGAAAATCGATCTCGACGCCGTGCTCGACCTTGCGCCCCGATTGCTTTGCGAGCCGAAGCAGCGCGTGGGCGACGCGTTGTTCGACCTGCTGGGTCGACATCTCGACCACGCGGGTATGGGTTTCCTGCAACCGGCTTCCGACGGTTTGCAGCGTGTTGGTGGCAAGCGCCGGGAATTTCGCCACCAGCCGTGGCCATATCGCCGACGGCCATGCCAGCGCGACGCTGTCGTCGACCGCTGTTGCGGTGGCGGGATAGCGCTGCAGCCCGATCGCCATCGCGACGCCAAACGTCTCGCCGGGCGCAACATAACGCACCACGACCTGTTCTCCCGTCGGCGTGGTCTTGCTGGCGCGCACATGACCATGCAGCAGCACGAAGAACGAATGGGCGTCTTCGCCCTGTGCGAATACCGCGTTGTTCTTCGGAAATCGCACCGAGCGGGCTTCACGAAGAATTTCGTCCAGTTCGTCCGCGCCGAACCCCGCGAACAGCGGCAGGTGGGCGACCAGCGAACTGTCGACTGTGGCCATGCCGCCTCCGTAACGTCCTGAAACAGTTGAATCCGGACTGCGATTGCGTCTCCCGATTAAGCGGAAGTTTGCGCTGGCGCAACAACGGCGCGCGGAATTCCCCCTAAATGATCTTGAAATCGGCCCTTTCCGGGTGACCAATGGAGTACGAAAATGCGCAAGGTGACGACGTTGGCAACGATCGCGGTTCTGAAGGCGGTTGCTCACACCGGCAAGGCGAAACAGGTGTTCGCGGCGCGGTTCGGGAAACTTTCCATGCAAGCCGCCGCGAAGTGAGTTTCGCCAACCGCCAGATGGAGACCTCATGACACCGCTGCCCCGATTTCGTGCGCACGAAGGCTGGCCGCTCCTCGCCAGCTGCTTTCGCCCGTTCTTCCTGTTCGGCTCAATCTATGCCGGGCTGGCAATCCTGGTCTGGCTGCCGGTGTTCTATGGCGAACTGACCCTGACGTCGGCGTTTGCACCGCGCGACTGGCACGTGCACGAAATGCTGTACGGCTATTTGCCGGCGGTGATCACGGGATTCCTGTTCACCGCGATTCCGAACTGGACCGGGCGACTGCCTATACAGGGCACGCCCTTGCTGACGCTCGTTATCGTCTGGATCGCGGGACGCCTCAGCGTGACGTTTTCCGCCGAGACCGGCTGGCTGGCGGCGATGCTGGTCGATGCGAGCTTTCTGTCGCTGGTGGCGGCGGCGGCGGCCCGCGAGATCCTCGCAGGCCGCAACTGGCGAAATCTCAATGTGGTGATCCTGATTCTGCTTCTGCTCGCGGGCAATGTCGCCTTCCACCTCGAGGCGCATTTCCATGGCGCCGCCGACACCGGCATCCGCATCGGCATCGCGGTCATCGTGATGCTGATCGGGATGATCGGCGGCCGCATCGTTCCGAGCTTCACCCGCAACTGGCTGGTACGCGAAAATCCGGGCCGCCTGCCAGCGCCGTTCGGCCGGTTCGACATGATCGTCGTCGCCGTCAGCGCGCTGGCGCTGATGGCCTGGGTTGCCGATTCCGCCAGCCAATACACCGGTGCCGCACTGGCGCTCGCCGGATTGCTGCATCTGGTGCGGCTCGGACGCTGGGCCGGCGATCGGACCTGGCGAGAGCGCCTGGTTCTGATCCTGCACGTCGGCTACGCCTTCGTGCCGCTCGGATTCCTGCTGAATGCGGCCTCCGCGTTTGGTCTCGTTCCGACCGGCGCCGGCGTTCATGCCTGGATGGTGGGCGCGGCGGGCACCATGACGCTGGCGGTGATGAGCCGCGCGACGCTCGGGCACACTGGCCAGCAACTCACCGCGTCGCTCGCCACACAGGCGATCTATGCTGCGGTTATCGTCGCGGCCCTGTCGCGCATTTGCGCGGTCATCGAACCGACGCAGAGCGAACCGTTGCTGCTTGTTGCCGCGTTCGCGTGGGCAGCCGCATTCTTCGGATTCGCGATAGCGTTCGGCCCGCTGCTGGTGGGCTGGCGATCGCGGGCGCAGCGGAAGGCGGTCGCCTGAACGCGCGACAGCGCGGCGAGGGCGTCTACACCCTCGCCATTGCGTGCGAGAACACCACTTCGATCAGCGTGCCCGAATGCGGGCCGGTCTTGATGTGGAATTGCGCGCGGTTGGCCTCGACCAGCGCTTTCGTCAGCGACAGGCTGACGCCGGAACTGTCGGAAGCCTGATCCGACGGCGGCTGGGTCCGGAACGGCTCCATCGCGGCTGCGACTTCGTTGTCGTTGAGCCCGTGGCCGGTATCGCGGACCCGCAGCACCACCTCGCCGAAATCCGACAGCGCGGTGGAGACGATGACCTGGCCGCCGGCTTTGGCGAGGTGAATGGAGTTTCCGATCAGGTTCAGCGAGATCTGACGCAGCGCGCGGGCGTCGGCGACCACCGGCGGCAGCATATGCGCCAGCGATGTCCGGATGATGATGCGTTCGCGATTGGCCTGCGGCTGCATCACCGCGACGCACTGCTCGACCAGGTCGTTGAGGTTCTGGTTGGCGAAGGTAAGGTCCAGTTTGCCGGTTTCGATGCGCGACAGATCGAGCAGGTCGTTGATGATGGCGATCACGCGTTCGCCGGAAGCACGGATGTCCTTCATGTATTCGGTATAGCGCTCGTTGCCGAGCGCGCCGAACCGTTCGCCGATCATCACTTCCGCGAAGCCGATGATGGCATTGAGCGGAGTGCGGACTTCGTGGCTGATCCGCGCCAGCATGTCGGCCTTGGCGTTCGCCGCGCGATCGGCCGGCCGGCGCGCCAGCTGCAGTTCGCTCTCGGCTTTCTTGCTCTGCGAAAGATCGCGAAACACCGCGAAGAAATTCGGACCCCCGGGCCGGGTGCGTCCCATCGTCATCGACAGCGGAATGAGGCCGCCGCCGCGCACGCGGCCCAGCACGTCGCGGCCGTGATCGAGCAGGCTGGCGACGTTGGCGCCCTTGATGCCCCCGAGATAGTCCAGCACCGCGGGCTGGCTTTCCGGCGCGAACAGCTCGGCGAGATTGCGTTGCACGAGTTCGGCGCCGTCGTAGCCGAACAGCGCTTCGGCGCTGCGGTTGCACGAATTGATGTTGCCCTCGGCGTCGAACATCACGATGCCTTCGGCGGTGGTATCGAGGATGGCGCCAAGTTCCTCGGCATTGGCGTGGCCGACCGCCGACGGTTCTGACGCAGGGACCGCCTCGGCGATCGAGGCGGCGACGTCGGCGCTTTGCGCCCGTGCGCCCGAACAAATCAGAGCCAGCGCCGAATTGTCGTCCCATGAAATCGTGTAGAGCCGCGCGTCGGTCGCCGACGGGGCCGCATGTTCAGACGAGGCCTGGGTGCCTGAAATCGTCACCGGCGTGCCGGTATCCGATGTGCTGCTGGCGGTCGAGACGCCGGGCTCGACATAGAGCGCGTCGAGACCCCCGGCATCCTCCAGGGCATGAAGGCTCTGGTAGCCCATCCGCTCCAGAAACGCAGGGTTGGCATAGAGCAGCCGGTCAAGCCGATAAATCAGTACGCCCACTGGGAGCAGATCGAGCAGCGTCTTGTCGCGCCGGGTTTCGCCGCGCGCCGGCGGCTCGGGTTGCGCCAGCCAGCCGGGTTGTTCGCCGACCGGTTCGGGAGTTTCCGGCGCGGCAGGCTGCTCGACAACGGCATCGGGCGCGTCAAATGTTACCGGCGTCGCGTCCGCGGCGCCGTTTTCGCTGTCGAGCCGTGCCGACAATTGCCGGGCGAGCTCGTTGAAGGCGCTGTTTTCAACCGGTGTCAGGACAGGCGATTTCGGTTCGCCGATCGGCCGAAACGGCAGGACATTCTTGGGCGTATCCACGGGCGTATCCACGGATGTCTCCAAATCGGTTTGTGGTGAAGTCTCAAAAGGCACCGCGGGCAGGTCCGCGGCAGGCGAATCTCCGGCATGATCTGGCTGGACGATGTCGGCCAAATCTGGCTGGACGATGTCGGGCGAACGCGTCTGCGGGGTCGGCGGCTCGCTGAAAAACTCATAACGGCGCAACACGGCAAGCCGCGCCAAGCCGTCGAGATCGCGGCAAACACCAAAGCCGCGATAGCCGGCAAAATTCCGTGCGCGATCGTAGACCGGCAGTCCCGACAGTTCCACCGGCAATCGGCCGCCGCCATCGACGGGCCAGTTCAAGGTGATGCCGCTCCAGGTATCGCGGGTGGCGACCGCCTTGACGACGCGGCCGTCCGGATCGAGCCCGAACGCCCCGGCAATTTCGCTCCACAGCCGGCCGAAGCCCGCGGCGGTGCGCGCGCCGATCAGGCGGGCGAATTCATCGGAGCCGAACGAGAAGCGGCCGTCGGCATCCATCTGCCACATGAAGCGCAGCGGGTGCAGGCGCGTATCCGGCGAGGGCTGGTCGAGCCACGACGGCGCCCTGGCGGGCTCGGGTGCGATGGCTGGTGAAGCGGACCCTTCGACCGCCGCTGGCGCCTCCCCGGCGGGCACGGCAGCTGGCTCATCGGCAACGGCTTCGACATAAGGAGAAGGTTCGTCCTGACCAACTTCGATGTCTGATGTCGCCGCTTGCGCCGATGTCTCCGCGCATGAGGCTTCAACGCAGGGCACGTCGGGCTGTAGCACGGTCCGCAGGTCGGGTCCGGGCGGCTGGTCCGGGACGAGGTGCTGGACGGCCGCCTCCGCGGGCGATTCCACAAACTCGTCGATCAACGCAAACTCGGCCGGTGCTTCGCCCGATATTCCGGGCCGTTCATAGTCGGGCATCGGCCGGTCCGCCACTGACGCTTCCGCTAATGCCGGTACGAGATGTCGCGGCGCGGCCTGCGTTGTATCAGGCGCGATCAGCGCAACGAGGCCGACATCCGCGCCGGTACCGACGCGCTGCAGCACCATATGGCCGATGCCGATCGGCGTCTCGGCACGGCCCTGCTTCAGTGCGTCGCTGCGCGCATCGTCAAGACCGGCCTCGGAGAGATTGCGAAAACCGAGCAGCGATCGCGCGGCGTCGCTGGCGCCGACGAACATCCCGTCGCGGGTGAACGCGGCGATCGGCGTGTCGATGCCTTCGACCAGGCGTTGCAACCGTTCGACCAGCGGCATCGCGCGGCCCACCGGTTCGGCGGCCGCAACCAGAATGCCGTGGTGGCCGTCGGCAAAATCAAGCCGCGCGCAGCCGCAGGTAACGAGGATGCCGAGCGGCGCGCCGAAGCCGCGCAGCCGCTCCAGCCGGATCGCGCCGGTCGACGGCAGCCCCCCTGCGAGTTGCGCCACCTGGCGCCGCTGCGCATCCGCCGGACCGAAAATCCTTTTGGCAAGCTCAGCGCCATTGGCGGCGCCGAACAGCCTGGCGCCGACCGGATTGGCCCACAGAATCCGGGTGCCGTCGATCGACCAGAGCCATGCGGGGAGGGCGCTCGTTGCATGCACCGCCAGTCGCGGATCGCCGACGCCTCGCAACTGGAATTCCGCGTTATTCATCGTGGTGACATCACCGATTAGCGTCCCGATTCCGCAGTTGGCTTATCCTCGCGGTAGCCTCCGATGCAAACTTCGGAATCAAAGGGAACGCTGCAAGATTTTGACTCTGGTGCGGGTTTTGGATTTGAAGTTCCTAAACGGGTGCGCGGCCAACCGAGCAGGAACTTGAAAATCACCGCACTGGTCTTGGCGCTTGCTCGACGATGGCGTCATAAATCGGCGGCCAAACGATGACAGCCTTAACGGACCGTTAGTATCGCCCCCGGGGAGCGGCAGGTCCACGGCCTGGCCGCCGCGAAGGTATCCAAAGCCGCGATAACCTTAATTCGGCTGAACCATCGGGCCCGCTCCGGCGGCGAGGTCTCTTGTCGAAGGAACTGCGATCGATGGCCGAGGCCAGCTTCGATCGAGCCCGCAAGGCCTTCCAGAAATTCGTAGCCACCGCCAGCAGACCACGGGCTCGATCGAGGAGCGGGGTGCGGTGAAATCCCGAATTTGGCCGGAACACGCATCCGCCCCGGGTCTGCCATGCGGCATTGCACTTTAAATTGTACTGCACCGTATTGCATTGCACAAATTTGGCATTATATATGGACCATATGTCGGATGCCCGACGAAGGGCAATCCCCATACGGTGATCCAGGTCGACGCTCCCGGGGGCTGCCGGGCGCGCGAGGGGTCACGCCATTTCACCCCATTTGCGAAGGATGCATGCCATGGCAAGTTCAGATCCTTTCTCCGCCTCCGTTATCCCGTTCGAAGTTCCCGAGCAGATGCGTGCGTTCGCCGAAAAGGGCGTTTCGCAGGCCCGCGACAGCTACGCCAAGTTCAAGGATGTCGCCGAGACCCACAACGGCACCATCGAGGCAGTGTTCACGACCGCCAGCAAGGGCGCCAGCGAATACTCCGCCAAGCTGATGGAAATGATGAAGACCAATACCAGCGCAACCCTCGACTTCGCGCAGCAACTGATCGGCGTGAAATCGCCGTCGGAAGCGATGGAGCTGTGGACCTCTCATGCCAAGAAGCAGTTCGAGGCCTTCACCGCCCATACCAAGGAGCTCGCCGAATTGTCCCAGAAGGTTGCGACGGAAACCGTCGAGCCGATCAAGGCCAATGCGTCGAAGCTGTTCAAGCCGGCCGCCTGATCGACGGCCTTGTCGTTCCAAAAAAGCCCGGGCGGTCAGCCCGGGCTTTTTGCTGTTGGCGGCGTGTGGTTTAAGAGGCTGGCAGGCTCTTCGGTCAGCGACTGCCGGCAAGCGTGAGCGCTTCGCGAGCGGCCATGGAGGTCGTTCCCCGGCCTTGCCAAAGCGAGGCGTTGCACCTAGTTTCCGGCCCGTTCGGTGACCCTTTTTGGGGCCGACAAAGGATGCAGTTGTAGCTCAGTTGGTTAGAGCGCCTGTCTGTGGAACAGGAGGTCGGTGGTTCGAGCCCACCCAACTGTACCAGC
>OCZT010003031.1_pt1 | contig 17270 bp, 11 predicted proteins | sample 1539031 | NCBI WGS metagenome assembly OCZT01 (sample SAMEA3539308, study PRJEB22396) | soil metagenome | biome: tundra; feature: field; material: soil | place: USA | collected 2010-05 | depth 0.15 m | reverse complement strand
GTGCTGAAAGGTACCGGGGGTTCGAATCCCTTCCTCTCCGCCAATAGGTATTTTCTTTTTTATTCCCCCACTTTTTTAAGCTCTGCTGCCACAGAGCTTTTTGTTTTTCTTAGGTAATTTAACAAGACCCCATGCCAAAGTGAGATGATTTGACTCAAATATAATAAGTTAAAATTATCCGATTGTATTAATTATGTAAACAAAGTAGTGAGTCAGTTTGAATATGAATCACTTTTTATCTGCGTCCATATATTTTCAAATACAGATCTTCGCGTTTTCTCATCTGTTTTTTCTTTCCGGGAGTTTTATCGGTATAGCCGCACAAATGCAGAATGCCGTGAATCATCACGCGATGCAGCTCATTTTCAAAGGAGACTTCAAAAAATTTTGCGTTCTCTTTCACGCGCGGGATACTGATAAAAATTTCTGAAGATAATTTGGCTGAAGGGTATTGAAAGGTAATAATATCCGTAAGCGTATTATGTTTCAGGAATTTTTTATTGAGCGCAAGAAGGAATTTGTCGCTGCAGAAAATGAAATTGATATTACCTGCTTTCTTTTTTTCTTTCCGGATGGCAGATAGTACCCACGCTTTAACAGCTTCTTTCTTTTTGAGGGAGAAAGAAATATCCTGCGAGAAAAAATGGATTACGTTTTTATTGTTTCTCACATCTGCCATCTGCCATTTTACATCTTACCTGCTATAGCAGCTTGTGTGTTTCCAGAAAATTCGTGGTGTAATTTCCTTTTCTGAAATCTTCGTTCTCCATCAGTTTCACATGGAAAGGGATGGTGGTCTTTATCCCTTCAATTACAAATTCACCCAGCGCGCGCTGCATTTTCGCGATAGCTTCCTCACGGGTTTGAGCCACCGTGATAAGTTTTGCGATCATGGAATCGTAATACGGGGGAATTACATAACCAGAATAAATATGGGTGTCCACGCGGATACCGTGTCCTCCGGGTGCGTGCATGGTCATGATCTTTCCGGGAGAAGGGCGAAAATCATTTTGCGGGTCTTCGGCATTGATGCGGCATTCGATGGCGTGCATCTGCGGAAAATAATTTTTTCCAGAAATGGGAACACCGGCAGCAATTTGTATCTGTTCGCGGATCAGGTCGTAATCGATCACCTCTTCCGTAATGGGATGCTCCACCTGTATACGTGTGTTCATCTCCATGAAATAAAAGTTGCGGTGCTTGTCAACCAAAAACTCAATGGTTCCCACACCTTCGTATTTAATGGCATTGGCAAGTTTCACAGCCGCATCTCCCATGGCAGTTCGTAATTCAGTCGTCATGAAGGGAGAAGGAGTTTCTTCCACCAGTTTCTGATGCCTTCGCTGAATGGAGCAGTCACGCTCCGAAAGATGACAGGCTTTTCCGTACTGGTCGCCAGCGATCTGGATCTCTATGTGCCTCGGCTCTTCAATAAATTTTTCCATGTACATGCCATCGTTGGCAAAAGAGGCCAGCGCTTCTTTTCGTGCCGATTCCCAGGCGTTCTCAATTTCTTTTTCTTCCCAAACGATGCGCATTCCCTTTCCTCCGCCTCCTGCGGTTGCTTTCATCAGCACGGGATACCCGATCTTGTTCGCAGTCTTTTTCGCATCCTCCACATCAATTAATAATCCCTCTGAACCGGGAACGCAGGGAACGCCAGCCTGCTTTGCAGTGGCCTTTGCGGAAACTTTGTCGCCCATCGAGTCGATCATTTCGGGAGTGGGGCCGATGAATTTTATTTCGTGTTCTCTGCAGATCTGCGCGAACTTGGAACTTTCTGAAAGAAATCCGTAGCCGGGATGAATGGCATCCGCATTCGTAATTTCAGCTGCAGCAATGATGCTGGGAATGTTCAGGTAGGAATCCTTGCTTGCAGGCGGACCGATGCACACGGCTTCATCGGCAAAACGTACGTGCAGGGAATCTTTGTCAGCGGTGGAATATACAGCGACCGTTTTGATACCCATTTCCTTGCAGGAACGAATGATACGAAGGGCAATTTCACCGCGATTGGCAATTAAAATTTTTTTAAACACAATTTTAGTTTATGGTTATTGGTTTATTAGTTGTAGTTGAATTGTCATTGGTTTTAGTTAACTAAAACAAGTCCGAAGGACTCCTTCGGAGAAACCATAAAACCAGAACCAACAACTAAACAACAAAGAACTAGTATTTTTTTCAGCTTCTAAGTGATACGTCAACGACAAACTTATTCCTGAGCAATCTTCTGCCGATCAAAACCGGGTAGCGCATGGTTGCCCTGTCGGTGAGCGAAATTATTGATTTTATTACTCTGCCCGCAATCTTTATTTTAGTTTTTATCATGTATCTTTTTTCCACTTCACCAAAGGAATTTTTTATCTTCTTCTGCGAGAATTCAGGGAAGCAATGTTCTTTCCGGCTGAAGACAGGATGAGTCGGGTCAAGCACTTTAAAGCAAAGTATTTTTTCCTTTACATGAATGTCGTGGCAATGCAGCGTATTAGAATAGGCACCTGTATCGATCTTTGCATAGATGCCTGTGATCCCCAGGTCAGGAAAATCAACCGGTTCCTTTTTGCCGATGATCTGCTTTGGTTTTGTGCGAACTATTTCGGGCATTTGCCTGGCGAATTTTTCTGACCGCAAAGTAAACTAATTTATGCTGATACCCATCATTGTGCAATCGGGTTTAATATAGTATCCTTGCATAGCGAAAAATTCTTTCGAAGAAATGCATCAAAAATGCGCAAGAATCTTGTTAATTTTTTTTATCCCGACTTATTTAGAAATGCAGGTTATACGGATCCCGTACTGTATCTGACCACATTCCTGTTTTGCTTATCTTTACAAGAAATAAAATATTTATCATGAAACATACCTTTTTTGCCTGCAGGATATTGTTGTCAGGCCTCCTTTCGGTGTCAGGATTTGAGGCGTTTGCACAATCAACTGCCACCATCGGGACAGGTACAAGTTTCAACGATGCGTACACCTACCCTGCTCCCTATGGTAATTTTTATTACGGGGCAAAACATCAGATCCTGATCCGCGCTTCTGAAATGACCGCTGCCGGAATGGTTGCCGGAAACATCACCAAGCTTGCTTTTGATGTGAATATACCCGGAGGAGCTTCCTTAACGGGTTTTAATATCCGCATGAAAACAACTGCGGCTACAACTACCAGCACAAATTTTGACAACAGCGGTTTTGTTACGGTGTTCGGCCCCCAAACCTACACCGATGCTGCCGGATGGAACACTCACACCTTCACCACTCCATTTGCATGGAACGGAACATCCAATATCCTGATAGAAACCTGCTTCAACAATAATGCCTGGACCCAAAATTCGCAGATGTATTATACACCTACCGCATACAACAGCGTGTCGTATTATTACCAGGATATGAATCCTAATTTATGCAGCCAGACAACGGGATCCACTTCGATGAATCGCCCGAATATAAAATTCACATACACTCCCAACGGTCCTCCCACATCGCAGTTCACAGCAAATCCTACTGCTTCCTGCTCCGGAGTGGTTGCGTTCACGGACCAGTCGTTTTACGGTGTCACAGCCTGGCTTTGGAATTTTGGTGACGGAAATACCTCCACGATTCAGAACCCGACTCACACATACACCGCAAGCGGAACGTATTCCGTTTCGCTCAAAGTGACAAACCCAAACGGGAACAACACGCTTACCAAACCGGGTTACATCCATGTTTCTCTCGGCTTGGGACCGATTGCCGCTTCCTGCACTCCGCAAACCACCGCATACTGCTGCGGATTCGGCATTACAAATTTTATTTTTCATACTATCAATAACTCGTCTGCACCTGCCAGCGAGGGTTATGCTGATTTTTCATGCGGGGTGGATTCGGTAACAACCGGGCAGTCATATACTATTTCTGTTTCGGACGTATCAGCACCTTCGGGACAAAATTTCCGTGTGTGGATCGATTTCAATAATGACGGCATTTTCAATCCTACAGGCGAACTGGTTTTTTCTGCCGACAATGCCATTACTGCCACGGGAACTGTTTTCATTCCCGGCACTGCGGTGCTGAGCACACCTTTGCGCCTTCGAGTTTCTGCAGATCAGAATTTAAATCCCGTTCCAACTCCCTGTTCAAATTTACAGTACGGGCAGGCGGAAGATTATGCCATCTATGTGAAGCCAAATACAAATTCTCCTGTGGCAAACTTTGCTGCGGATGAAACGCTCTCCTGTTCTGGCACTATCAACTTCACAGATCAATCCCAAAATGTTCCGACATCCTGGATTTGGAATTTTGGTGATGGTTCGACTCCGCTCACCACAAGCTCACCGATTCACACTTACACAGCGAATGGAACTTATTCCGTTTCGCTCAAAGCAACAAATGCGAACGGAAACAACACGCTGGTGAAAACAAATTACATCGCAGTTACGCTTGGAAACATTCCCATTACAGCATCCTGCATGCCTTCCACGTTTTCTTATTGCTGCGGGTATGGAATTTACAAAGTGCAGTTTAACAGCATAAACAGATCATCGCAGGACGGAGCAGAGGGCTATAAAGATTTTTCCTGCACCGACCAGACCACGCTCACCGAAGGGCAGTCGTACAACCTCAATATACAAACCGGCACCGCCAACGCACAGGATACCAAAGTGTGGATAGACTATAACAACGATGGGGCTTTCACGCAGGCAAACGAACTGGTTTTTTCTTCGCTTAATAGTTTTAACCCATCGGCAAGCATAACTATTCCCACGGGAGTTGCCGTTCTGAACACGTTGCTCAGGATGCGCGTTTCATCTGATGGGGCAGGCAGCAATCCTGGATCATGCACTGCACTGATCCAGGGACAGGCGGAAGATTACGGAGTGAAGATTTTACAATTTGTAAGTGTGCAAGAGCCGGGAGACGAAGGACGAGGGACGGTTAGTGTTTATCCGAACCCTTCAATGGGAGTATTCACCATTCAATCCTCAGACCCTTCGACTCCGCTCAGGGTGACAAGCATTGAAATCATAAATGTTCTAGGAGAAAAGGTGTATTCCGGTTCTAACACTCCGCATTTAACATCTTACGAAATTGATCTGCGAAAACAACCAAAAGGGATTTACTTTTACAAGATCGAAGGAGAAAATAAAAACACTGCAACAGGAAAAATCATTATTGAATAAATGAAAATGATTTATGATTTACGGTCTATAGTTTACAGTTTATGCCGGCCGGTGATTCGACATTCAAAAAAATCGTCTATTGCCCGTTGTTTGTCTTTCCCATCTGCCATCTGCCATCTTACATCTTACATCTTATTTGCCTGCTGCCTATTGCCAACTTTTTCCTTCGCTACTCACCTCATGGGCGGCTGGACCGGCTACCAATATCTTGGGCTGAATACAATTACCGGAAACTATAAATACCAGGTTACGGTAAAAGTTTACCGCTACTGCGATGACCTCACCGGACCTTGCGGTTCCAACGCATGTACCACTGCCACGCTGGATCCTTCTATTCAGCTGGGCGCATACACGCAGGATTTTCTAAATCCCAATGACCCGAATAAAGTTCTGGCAGCAAGTTTCACCATTCCGCTAACTTCACAAAGCTGGGTTCCGCTGCCGGGTGCCGCACAATGTGCATCGGCTCCGGTGGTGTGCGTGGAAGAAGGAATTTACTCCATGCAAATTGAATTGCCCCCCAGCAACGGAGGATATCATCTGATCTTTCAACGATGCTGCCGCAACTGGAATATTATAAACCTTGCAAATCCCGGGGCAGAAGGGATGACATTTTATGCATTCGTTCCGCCTACTTTCATCAACAACAGTTCACCTACATTTGCGCAACCTCCGGTGCCATACATTTGTGCGAACGATACGGCAAGTATTCTAAATACTGCTTTCGATCCAGACGGGGATGTGGTGGTATATTCTCTCGTGCAGCCCTTTGGTTCCGATGGAAATGCAGCGCCACCGCCTCCTAATCCATATTTATTCCCAATCCCGATAGTAACCTATCAAACAGGATATAGCGCAGCCCAACCTTTTGGCGCGGGAGGTTATGCTTCTGTGAATGCTTTTACCGGACTGTCGCAATATCTTTCCCCTAACATTGGATATTATGTGGTGGCAGTGGAATTAAAGGAGTACCGGAATAATCAATTGATCGGCATCACGCGGCTGGATATTCAGATCATCGTCATTAACTGTCCTCCAAATAACGCACCGCATCTTGCACCCACCACTTCGCAAACAAGTTATACAGCGAATGAAGGAGACAGTTTGTGCTTTCCGATCACATTCATTGACCCGAATGGCGACAGTGTTTTCTTCCATGCCACCGGAAATATTTTCAGCAATCCTCCTACAAACCCTCCGGCAACAATTACTCCGAATCCAAATTCAGGGCACGGAAACGTTACCAGCCAGTTCTGCTGGGATATGTCCTGTTCTCAAACCGGAAATTATCTTTTCATTGTGCAGGTTCCGGATAACGGTTGTCCGCCAAAAATGTCGAACGTAGTTTACACGGTACAAGTTCTGCCTTACTTAGGACCAAGTTCTATATTGGGACCCGCTCCTGTATGTCCAAACACATCGGGCACTTACAGCGTTGCTGCATCCAGCGGAACTTCTTTCGCGTGGACGGTTACAGGCGGAACAATTTCTTCGGGGCAGGGAACCAACATCATCCATGTGAATTGGGGAAGTGCGGGCAACGGAACTGTAAATGTTACTTCTTATAATTCGCGCGGATGCCCTGCGGGTCCCATCACATTGAATGTAACGATTCAACCAATACCGGTAGTCAACATGTCACCGGCTGCAACCATCTGCATCGGAAATTCTGTTACACTCACCGGTACCGGAGGCGGTACCTATGCCTGGAATCCTTCAACGGGATTGAGTAATGTGAACATTTCAAATCCTGTGGCAAGCCCTACCACATCCACAAATTACACAGTGCTTGTGACTTCTACGGCAGGATGTACAAACACCGGTACAGTTTCTATCACGGTGAATCCACAACCCGTGGTGAATGCGGGAAATAATAATACAATTTGTGCCGGATACAATACAACAATTGGCGGAAACCCAACCGGCCCTCCGGGTGCAATCTATAATTGGATCCCATCCAGTGGATTGAACAATACAACTTTTGCGAATCCAACTGCCACGCCCACTGCAACCACCACTTATACTGTGATCGTAACAGGAGTCACCACGTGTGCTGATACCGGTTTTGTAACTGTGGCTGTGAATCCTAATCCGGTTGCGAACGCAGGACCGGATGTTACCGTTTGTCCGGGAGTCAACACTACTCTTCACGGCAGCGGAGGCGGAACTTACAACTGGTCGCCTTCAGGGAGCCTGAGCAATCCGAATATTTCAAATCCTGTTGCATCGCCCACTTCGAGCACAACGTATACGCTTGTCGTAACGCTGAACACCTGCACAAATACCGATCTTGTTACGATGACCACTCTTCCTTTTCCTGCGGTGAGCGCAGGAGCAGATGTTTCCATCTGCATTGGAAATTCTACAACGTTCAACGCTACAGGCACAGGAACTTTTTCATGGAGCCCTGCTACCGGATTGAGCTGCACCACTTGCACAAATCCAACTGCTAATCCAACTGTAACAACAAATTATACGGTGACTATTTCAGATGCGAACTCCTGTACGAACAGCGACATTGTTCAGGCGTTTATAATTCCTCTTCCGCTTGCCAATGCAGGACCCAGGCCGGGATGGGTTTGCCCCGGATTTACTATTACGCTGAATGCATTCAACGGAACAACTTACGTTTGGTCGCCTTCCTCCAGTTTGAGCAATCCGAATATTTCAAATCCTGTTTCTACACCTACTATAAATACCACTTACACGGTGAATATTACAGATGCAAGCGGATGCAAAAACTCTGACACCCTTACCATATTTTTAAATCATGTTGTTCCTACAAACGCAGGCGCTGACCTTTCCATTTGTATAGGAAAAAGCACAACGCTCGGTGGATCGCCCACTTCGCCATCGCCAAATACAACGTACCAGTGGTTCCCTGCCACCGGATTGAATAATTCCACACTCGCAAACCCGACAGCAAGTCCTGTTGCTACCACAACCTATATTGTAACAACAGCAAGCGACACCTGCAGCGGTGTGGATACTGTAATTGTACATGTAAATGCACTTCCTGTGATCAGCGCGGGAGCGGATATTTCTGTCTGCATTGGCGCTTCGACTACGCTCAGCGTGACAGGTGGAGTAAGCTACTTATGGAGTACCACCGCGACCACGACAAGTATTTCTGTTGCTCCAACTTCTTATTCCACGTACACTGTAATTGGAACGGATGCGAACGGATGCAAGAATATTGATTCAGCTTCTGTTATTGTAAATGCGTTGCCTGTGGTGAGCGCAGGTGCGGATGCTTCCATCTGCTTCGGATTATCTACAACGCTCACGGCAAGCGGAGGCACTTCTTATTCCTGGAACACCACCGCGACCACAACAAGTATTTCTGTGTCGCCAACTTCTTCATCTTCTTATACTGTTATTGGAACAAATGCAAACGGATGCAAAAATGTTGATTCAGCAAATGTGTTTGTAAATCTTTTGCCTGTGGTGAGCGCGGGCGCGGATATGTCTATCTGCTTCGGATTTTCTACAACACTTACAGCGAGCGGTGGACAAACTTATTCATGGAACACCACTGCAACAACAACAAGTATTTCTGTCTCACCAACTTCATCTTCATCTTATACTGTAACTGGAACGGATGCGAACGGATGCAAAAATATTGATTCGGCTTCTGTGATTGTAAATCCATTGCCTTCGGTGAGTGCAGGCGCAGATGTTTCTATCTGCTTCGGATTTTCTACAACCCTCACTGCTTCGGGCGGAATAAATTATTCCTGGAGCACCACTGCAACTACCACATCCATTTTTGTTTCACCTACTTCTTCTTCCACGTATACGGTGATCGGCACGGATGCAAACATCTGCTCGAATACGGATACAGTGAACGTGAATGTTATGGCCCTGCCTTCTGTTGCCACATCAAATGATACTGCCATCTGCATAGGCGATTCCGCATTTCTCAGTGCATTCGGAGGTGTGAGTTACACCTGGTCGCCTTCTGCTTCGCTCAGCAATTCAACTGTTTCAAATCCAATTGCAACTCCAACCATCACTACCACTTATTCGGTAATTGCAACGAATGCAGACGGATGTACAAAATCGGATACTGTAAAAGTTTTCGTGAATTCACTTCCAGCTATTGATGCAGGAACAAACATCCTGCTTTGCCCGGGAGATGCTATTACACTGAATGCAACAGGAGGAATTGCGTATGTATGGTCACCTGCAACTGGACTCAGCAATCCGAACATTTCAAATCCAATTGCAACGCCTTCAGCAGCTACCACGTATTCGGTAACAGGCACGGATGCGAACGGATGCAGTAAAACCGATTCTGTTTTGGTTTCTCTCGGAATAATTCCTATAGCAAATTTTGGATACTCGCTTTCCCTCGCCTGCGAAGGAATGGAAGCGCAGTTCAGAGATTCCAGCCAGAATGCTTTTGCATGGTCATGGAATTTCGGTGATGGTTCGACTCCGCTCACCACAAGCTCAGTAATTCATACATTTCCTTACAGTTCCAATTATGTAATAACGCTCACGGTAACAAATCCACCCTGCACAGACACAGCGCAAAAAATAATTTCTGTTTCCGATCTTTCGAATTATCTTTCCATTCAAACTGCCAATGTGTTCACTCCGACCAACGATGGCGTGAACGATTGCTTCCGATTGGGCATGAATCCAACGACCGGGCTCAGTGCAAGTTTTGAAGGATGCGCTGACCTCACAGTATATGATCGATGGGGAGTGCCTGTTTATCATTCCGACTATTCCGGCTCCTGCTGGGATGGGCGCACCACGGCAGGCGTGATCGTTCCCGAAGGAACTTACTTTTATATGTTTGACCTAAATGGAATCCAGCTGAAAGGGTTTGTTACGGTGCTGAGGTAATTTTAATTATCCACTCTTATTTTCCCGGCTAATTCTTAATTTAAGATGCTGGAAAAGATATTAGTTTTGTCCGAAGGATTCCTTCAGGGTGACTGCAATCCTTTCGGAATATAATTTTTAAAACCTTATCCTTTCAAAAAAACCTTAGTAGAAAATAGATTTCAGTAATGATTCAACCTTATTATTGTCAAATAAAATGAAAATAGAATATAACAATTTATATACCCATTTTATATTTACAACCCTGCATCGTTTACCTCTTATATCTGAAAAACACAGGGAACGAATTGAGAAATATGTTACTGGCATAGTGAACAATAACGATTCTCAATTATATGCCGTATACGCCAATCCCGATCATATTCATTTTCTTGTATCCCGTTCTCCAAAATTATCAGAAGAAAATCTTGCGTCCATTGTTGCTGAAAGTTCTGAAAGGAGCAGTATCTAAGAATACACTTTTAGTTTCTTTTGTCATTTCTGCCATGGGTTACAAATGCCTGGGCGTCTTCTTTCCACACTCCTTTGCCAATGCCTTTATATTCCGATAAAAACTTCAATAATTCTTCTTTCTTGCTGATGGTTTTCAGTAATTCCCGCAAGATGGTCTGAATCTGCCCCGGATGCAGAGAATTTATTTCTTTAAGGATCATTTCAACTTTTGACATGGCTGTTTTTTTGTATAGTACAAAGATAAATTTATTTAATGAGTTACAACTATTTTCTTCACCGCTTCCTGATAGCTATCGGGACCCTCGCCCGTTTTGAGTTGTAGAAAATAAATTCCGTTGGGTTGTTTGCTTAAATCAATTTCCGTTTTGTTTAAATTTATTACAGAAGAATAAATTTTTTCTCCAAACATATTTGAAATGCTTACCTCATATTGTTTTTCTGTGCTTTCAATTGTAAAAATACCGCTTGTGGGATTGGGAGAAATAATAAAACCATTTTCCACATTGTACTCGTGTATGCCAATTGCACAAGACACTACAACAGTAGCCGTTGCGGTACATCCATTGGCATCGGTAACTATAACTGTATACGTTCCCACGCACAATCCGGTTGCTGTTTGCGTAAATTGTCCTGATGGATTCCACAAATAAGTATAACTAGGCGTTCCTCCTGATGGATTTACAGTAGCAGTGCCGTCACAAGTGCTGCAACTTGATGCTTGTGTGCTGGTAGCAGAAGCTGTTGGATTAGGATTCCCAGTAACATTTACCGATGTAGCATTTGTGCAGCCATTTGCATCAGTTACCTGAACACTATAATTTCCTGAAGAAAGACCGGTTGCAGTTTGTGTGTTCTGAACAGGAGTTGTACTCCATATAATGGTATAAGGCGCTGTTCCTCCATAAGCATTTGCCGTTGCCGTGCCATTTGCAATGCTGCATGAAGCCGGAGTACTGGTAGCAGAAACTGATGAAGTAGAATTTACAGTAACAGTTACGGGAGATGAGGTACTGCTTCCGCATGTACTGGATACGGCAACTGTATAACTTCCGGATTGATTTACGATAATATTTTGAGTTGTTGCATTATTCGACCATATATACGTATTTCCGGAATTTGCGGTGAGCGTTATTGAATTACCTTGACAAAATGTTGTTGCTCCGCTCGGTGTTATAGATGCAGTTGCAGTTAGAACCGTTACAGGCATTACAGCCGAAGCAACAGAACAATTTCCTGCATTTGTTACTGTAACAGAATAATTTCCTGAAGTGGAAACGATAATATTTTGTGTTGTTGCATTATTTGACCACAAATAACTATTGCCACTGCTTGATGTTAATGTAACATCATTCCCTTGACAAAAAGTGGTTGCACCGCTTACAGTAACTGTTGGTGTAGCAATATTACACTCTCTCAGCTTTGCAACAAACAAATCATAGTAACCGCTGCCTGTCGTATTTGTTAATACGGTGCTGCCAAAGGCAATGGTCGGACTACTAAAATACCCAGTCAACAAAACACTTCCATTCTTATCAGCAACGATGCCATAACCAATATCGCCATTAGTTCCACCAGCACTTTTACCCCAGATTACATTGCCAGAAGAAGAATATTTCGAAACAAAAATATCGCTGCCCCCCGCATTTTTTAAAGTATCAATACCAAAAACAATTGCAGTGCTTTCAAAATCTCCGGTTGTTATTACGTTACCGTTAGTATCAGTGCTGATAGCCCAAGCAATATCATTTGAAATTCCTCCAGCTCTTTTCGCCCAAAGCTCCTTGCCCGAAGTATCATATTTTACTACGAAAACATCAACGGTATTACCTGAATTATCTGCATTTGTTAAAGTGTCGTTACCAAAAGTAATAGTCGAGCTTCCAAAATAACCAGTTACTATCACATTTCCGCTATTATCAGCAGTGGTACCCCAAGCCATATCATTAGAAGTTCCTCCTGCTCTTTTCGCCCAAAGCAGATTTCCTGAAGGAGAATACTTCGCAATAAACATATCATAACTATTCCCCGTATTAACAGCATTTATTAAAGTGTCGCTACTTAAAATTATTTGAGGGCTCTTAAAATAACCTGTTATCAACACATTTCCATTCACATCAGTACTAATGCTGCTACCATCATCATCATAAATTCCACCATTTCTTTTTGCCCACAGAACATTGCCATAAGAGTCATATTTTGCAATAAAAATATCATGGCAACCGCCCATACAACTGCCTCCTGAATTCGTTAAAGTATCATTCCCAAAAATAATGATTGAACTTCGAAATTCTCCTGTTAACAATATATTTTTATTAGAATCTGTACTAATCCCATAACCTGCATCGCTACCAACTCCTCCAGCTCTTTGTGCCCAAAGCACATTACCAGAAGGGTCATATTTAACAATAAAAATATCATCTTCAAGACCTGTACTATTAGCATTTATTAAAGTAGTGCTTCCAAAAGCAATTGACTGGCTATAAAAATATCCGGTAACAAGTATGCTTCCGCTTACATCTGTTTTGATGCTCCACCCTCCGTCACCTCCCGTACCACCTGCACTTTTCGCCCATAGCAAATTGCCGATAGAATCATATTTCGCAATAAAAAAATCTTCCGTATTACCTGTGTTGTTCGTATTTACTAATGTAGTGCTTCCAAAAATAATAGTTGGACTGCGAAATCTGCCTGTTACTAATATATTCCCCATAGAATCAGTGGTAATACCTTGTCCGCCATCAAAATTATTTCCAGTTGCTTTTTTTGCCCACTGCCAAGTTGGAGGTTGTGCATTTACACTTAACCCATTCAAAAAAATAAAAGTGGATAAACAAATAAAAAAAAGAAGTAATTTTTTTTTCATTCTTTACCGAATAATCAACTTTCCTGTCAAAGTATTGTTTTCCTGTGAAGTAATTTGATAAAAATAAACACCGCTTTCTAAATTTTCCCTTTCAAAAACAAACAGCCTGCCCGAGAAAATAGTTTCTTTTACTTTTTTGCCACTTACGTTATAAATTTCCAGAGAAGCATCTTTTATTTCATTATTAAATGTGAAAGTCGTCTGAATTAAAACAGGATTTGGATAAACTGAAATATTTATTTGATTGTTTAACTCATCAACGCCTGCAGCAACAGGAGTGTATTCCCAAAAATCCTGTTTGTTGGCATTGTCAAACCCGGTGCCGATGTATCCCTTGGTTCCCACAGAAAAACCCACAGAAGTATATCGTGCTGTACCCCCGAAATTAGCTTTTTGAGTCCAGGTATTGCCCGCTTGGTCCCATTCCCAGAAATCATTTTGAATTAATGTCCAGTTAATATATCCGGTTCCAATATACCCTTTCGTGCCGATTGAAAAACCGGTTGCACGATTTCTTGCCGCTCCGCCAAAATTTGCTTTCTGTGTCCATGCATTTGTTCCGGGGTTGTATTCCCAGAAATCCTGTTTGTAAGTTATATTGTCATCTCCGGTGCCAATATAACCCATGGTGCCAATTGAAAAGCCAACAGCATAATCTCTTGCTGCTCCTCCAAAGTTTGTTTTCTGTGTCCAGGTGTCTGTATTGGAGTCATACTCAAAAAAATCATTTACAAAAGAGCCATTTGACAATCCGGTTCCGATATATGCCTTTGTGCCAATTGAAAAACCAACAGCATCATATCTTCCTGTTCCTCCAAAGTTTGCTTTTTGAGTCCACAAATTGCCAGCCTGATCCCATTCCCAGAAATCGTTCTTTGCAATTCCGTCCCATCCGGTTCCAATGTATCCTTTATTGACAATGGAAAAGCCGACTGCGCTTGCTCTGTTTGTTCCCCCGAAATCCGATTTTTGTGTCCATACATCTGTTGCCTGATCCCATTCCCAGAAATCCTTGTAGTAACCAAACGAATCATAGCCTGTTCCGATATAACCTTTAGTGCCAATGGAAAAACCCACAGCTCCTCGCCTTACTGCTCCGGGAAAGTTTGCTTTTTGCGTCCAGGTTCCTTGTGCATTTGCTATTGTGAATGCAAAAGCAAGCAAAACAACCGAGTAAAGTTTTTTCATTGCAATGAATTTGGAGTGATAAATATATGCAGATATATTAAAAATAAATTTAATACGACCTATAAGTCGTAATCAATTTTCTTCTATGCTCAAATTTGCCTTCGTGAAAAGCAAGGCAAATAAAAAATTACTCAAGGCGCTTGGGAAAAGGATCAAAGCGTTGCGCATGAAGCAAAACATTTCCCAATCCCAACTGGCATTTGAAAGCGGCCTTCACAGGGACCAGATCGGAAGAATTGAATTGGGAAAACAAAATTCAAGCATCAGCACACTAGAAGCAATTGCCACCGCTTTCAGCATCGGGTTAAAAGAACTTCTTGATTTTGATTATTAAATCAGTTTTTCATCTAATAAGTTTCTATCTGCTTTATATCATTGATAAGGCGATAACATTCCCGCAAGTTTCTCAGGAGCAAGAATAGTGATGATGCTGTTGTTCACATCCACTAATTTTTCCTCCTTAAAATCCGAGAGCGTGCGGATGACAGTTTCAGAAGAGGTGCCGGCCATGCTTGCCAGGTCTTCACGGGGTATCGCCATGCTGAATAATTCACCGTCTTTCTTGTATCGTTCACGGAAGGTCATCATGGCTTCTGCCACACGCTTTCGCACAGAGTTATAGGCGAGTTTAATAAGCCGGTCCTCTTTTTCTGCAACAGAATCAGAAAGCATCTTAATAAATTTTGTAGCTACATCACGGTTATTGAAAAGCAAAGCAAAAAAATCTTTTTTAGGGATCATAACTATTTCTGCATCTTCCAGTGCCATGGCTGAATCGCCATACGTTGTATCTTCAATCAACGCATTGTAGCCAAAAAAATCTCCTTCTTTGAAAAGCCCTGTTACATATTCTTTAGCATCCGCATTTGATTTATAGGTTTTGACCTTCCCCTGATTGATGAAATAAATTCCGTTGGAATGATTCCCTTCCCTGTAAATGCTTTCTCTCTTAATATATTTTCTTGCCCTGCATTTAGCAGAAACTTTTTTGAGTACTTCCATCCCTCTCGCCTGGTCAATGAATTCAGATAACCCTTCAGTGGTTTTTGTAAATTCAGTTTTAAGTATTTCGCCTTTTCTGAGGCGGGTCTCCACTACGCTGAGCAGTTCGGTATCATCAAACGGCTTGGGAAGGTAATCATCAGCTCCCATCGTCATGCCTTTCCTTAAGTCGCCATTCCCGGATTTCGCAGTGAGAAAGACAAAAGGAATGCATGCCGTTTCTGCTTCTTTTCCAAGTATGCGCAGTACTCCATAGCCGTCCAATTCGGGCATCATGATATCGCATAGGATAAGGTCGGGCTTATGTGTTTGCGCAAGGCAGACACCTTCTTTTCCGTTGGGAGCCGTTAGTACTTTATATTGTGAAAGTTCAAGAATCTCAACAGTGTTTTCACGCATTTCCTTATTATCTTCGATCAGCAAGATTGTTTTACTCATATAAAAAAGTTTAAAACAAAGGTATTTTATGGAAGAGGAAATGAAGCTGACAATGGTCAGCTACAGGAATGATGTTTATCAGGAAAATAAAGCATCCTGGTTCACCGGCAGTTTCAATATAATAGTTGTTCCTTCGTTTAGGGCGCTCGAAAATGAAACTTCTCCGTTCATCAGGTCAACATATTTTTTTACAATGTTCAGGCCAAGCCCGGTTCCCTGTATGTTGGCGGAATTTTTCGCCCGGAAAAACCGTTCAAACAAATGCTTCTGGTCTTCCTGAGGAATTCCAATTCCTTGGTCAACAATTTTGATCCGGAGCCAGTTTTCCGAACAATCCGTTTTAAACTCAATGTTTTTTCCCGCAGGAGAATATTTAATGGCATTGGAAAGCAGGTTGAGAACAACATTTTTCAGCAGGTGCTTATCAAACGCTACAGAAGCCCGTTTCCCGCTGTGAGAAAAAATAATCTGCTGATTCTCCTTGGTGATATTTTTCATTTCATCAATGATGGATTGGGCAAAAGAAATAATTTCAAACTCTTCGGGATTATTTTTCACTAATCCTTCTTCTAATTTTCCAAGCGATAGAAAATCATTTAATATTTCGGTAAGATTGGAAATGGAAGATTTTATTCTGTTTACATGTTTCTGGCGTTTATCCGAATCTTCTGTCTTATCGTATCGGGCGATCAGCGAAGTGGAAGATAAAATAGTTGCAAGCGGTGTCCGGAACTCGTGCGAAGCGGTGGTCACAAAACGCGATTTCAATTCATTTAATTCCCTTTCCTTTGAAAGAGCTGTCTGCAAATCCCGCTGTGACTTTGCCAGCTCATTGATAGCGGTTGCAAGCGCTTCCGTTCTATGCTCTACTCGTTTTTCCAGATCTTTATTGGACGTTTCAAGCGCAATCGAATACTGGGCAAGTTCCTGGTTCGCTTTTCGAATAACTCCTTCCTGCTTTCTTTTCTCGGTTATATCTTCTCCGGCACTCAAAATTGCAGTAATGTTTTCTGATTCGTCATATATAAAAGAAGTTTTCCAGTACATCAATCGCTGAGTTCCATCTTTTCTCAAGATATAACTCTCGTAAAATCCTACGATTTTTTGTTTTCCAAGCACGCTCATGTTAAAATATTGTTTATCCACGTCAACTATATTTTTTGGCAAAAAATTGTCAAACCAATTTTTCCCCAGTATGTCTTTTTCATCGTAACCCAGCAAATGACATCCTTCTTTATTGATACGTGTAACTGTTTGATCTTTATTTATAACAACAAATATTACCGGTGCAATATCCAGGTAACGCTGTA
>OCZT010003029.1_pt1 | contig 17291 bp, 13 predicted proteins | sample 1539031 | NCBI WGS metagenome assembly OCZT01 (sample SAMEA3539308, study PRJEB22396) | soil metagenome | biome: tundra; feature: field; material: soil | place: USA | collected 2010-05 | depth 0.15 m | reverse complement strand
GGAGGACGCAGGACGACGAGTTGTATTGCGTGGGCAAGATGAAAAACAGGAGCCCCAAAATTATCTGCAGCCTTGATTTTTCTTTGGTTACTTTCTTTTTATCAAGAAAAAGAAAGTAACATTGATTTGTAATGAACAAAAGAACCGAGAAGAACACAAGGCTCTGATTAAATATCCGCACAAGATACCGCGGCTAGTCGAAGGCAAAAGAACAATTTACTTTCTATGCGCTCTTTACGGTTAATAGATTATAGTTTAAGTTATTCTGTTCTTTTCTTCCACTTTTGTCTTTTTACTTTTGTCTTTTGTCTTTTCTTGCTATTTAAGTTTATTTTTGTATAATAGCTATAAATGACATTTAAATGTTAAATTATGCCTCAGCCATATGAGTCGATATCGGCCGGAATTCAATTAAAATTGCCGTAGTGAAGATCCATGGAGAAGTTATTACTACAAAATCGTATCCTCTTAACTCTTATAAGACAAGGCATTATCTGATTTCAATGCTCCTTAGGGCAATTAAGGATATAAGTCAATATGTAGCTTCAGAAGGTGTAAATCCAATCTGTGTCGGTACTACGGCCAAAGGATCTATTAACCATACTTCAGGGAAAGTGCTTTTGCCAATTCGCTTGAAAACTGCAGATCGGAAGTAAAGATTGAAAGGGCCCATCTTGGATCAAACGCTTCTTTGATGGGAAGTGTATATTATGGTATGACACGTCTGGCAGGGAAGAGCATCTGATTTTCTAAATTAATTTAGATTTTGATGAACGGATTAAAATCAATTATAAATTGAATCAATCCGTTGATTTGACTGTATTTTGTTGAGGTAAGCTTTTTCAAAATAGGTCAAATCGACCATAAGAGGGTCTGGTTTAACTTGCCTGTAACATTTAGTTTGCATACATTTATCGGGTAGACTTAGATTTTCAGAAACGTTACCCGACCCTTTTTGTAGCAGCTAATTAAATCATTAGATAATATCAATAAAAGGGCCATATCTGTCACAGTAATAGGTAGTTACATTAATACTATGCTGTGACTTACGGGGCGGGAGCATGTCCGGACTTATGCAAAACACCAAGTTTTTTCTTTGTCCAACCGGCATATAATTCCACCAAATTTTTTACATTTATATTTTATCTTATTTTTACTTTGAACCTTGAACTATTTAAATATCTTATGAAAAGCAACTATTTCCTAATTACCCTTTTAGTATCAGTATTACTGACATCCTGTGTGACTAATAAAAAGCTGGCATATCTGCAGTATAATGGGACGAGAAACGATATTATCAATTCTGTTACCCCGACTACTTATACGATTCAACCCTACGATAACCTGTTTATCAGGGTTGTGACTCCCGACCCGAAGTGGTCTGATATGTTTAATATGCTGCCGGCAACGGTAGGGGGTATCACCATGACAGAGCAGAGCGCTGATATGCTAAGCTATACCGTTGACCAGGAGGGTGCCATTCAACTTCCCTATGCCGGCAGATTCGTGGTAAAGGGGAAGACTCTGGAAACTGTCAAGACAGAATTGGAGACCGCACTTAAAGCATATATTGCGGATGCTGTTGTAATGGTCAAAATGGTTAATAACTATGTGACCATTATTGGAGAGGTGCAACATCCCGGAAAGTACCTGATATATAAAGACCGGATGAACATTTTCGAAGCTCTGGCGATGGCGGGCGATCTTGGTGAATTCAGCAACAGGCAAAAAGTACAACTAATCCGGCAGACCCCTGGTGGCAACAAGATAAATGAGTTCTCTCTGAATGACCGGAGTATAATGGCAACGGAATATTATTATGTAATGCCTAACGATGTAATTTACGCACAACCAATGAAAGGTAAGTTCTTCCAGTTAAACGCATTTCCCTACGCGATTATTTTAAATGCGATTACAACATTTATTTTGATGTGGAGTGTGCTTAAATTATAAAAAGTTCTGCGTTTCAACATCCAGGCTTAAAACTCGGAGAAGTCAACCTTTATCCCCTGAAAACTCAATTCTTAACTTACAATATCATACGCGAAACACGAAACGACAAACACGAAACCCTCAACTCTCAAACTTAAGCTTTCAACTTTAAACATATACCTATGTCAAACGATAACCCAATTCAATCCGGACCACAAAGGAAGGAACAACAACTGGAGAATGTAATCGATCTGAAAAGAATATTTCATCTTCTTGCCACCAAATGGCAATACTTTTTGATTGCCCTGATTGTGGCTTTAATATGTGCCTTTATATATTGTACCTATACAATACCAACCTACAGAGTATCAGCCACGCTTCTGATCAATGAAGAAAAAAAAGGAGCTTCAATAGGTAACAATCAGCTCCTTGAAGGTTTCGGCCTTGGATCCGGTACAAAAAACCTCGATAACCAGATACTGGTACTTACATCAAGGACGCTCATAAGGAGATCACTGGATGAGCTACCCTTTGACATCGAATACTATCACCGACGGCTCTTTAACAAAATAGCGCTATACCCAAACAACCCATTAAAGATTGTTCCTGAAAAAGCTGACAGCCTGCCACATGATATTGAATTTACATTTAAATATCTGGACAATAATAAGTTCAGTATTGATGCCAAATCCAATGATTCCTTTGTCTTGCACAAACAAGCTTCATTTGGTGAAATTATTAAGACTCCGGCTGGCAACTTCTATATCGAGCTCTCATCCGGCAATTGGCCTAGCAATAATCTTATCCAAAAAATGCATTTCAAATTCCATAGCCGGAAGAAGTTGGTGGAGAGCTACAGTAAGCGGCTTAAAGTTGAGAAAGTTTCGAAACTCGGTACCATCGTGAAAATAAGTCTCGAAGGTACAAACAAAGCGATGGATAATGAATTCCTAAATAAGCTCACTGAAATTTTTCTTAATAATTCCCTTGATAAAAAGAACCTTGAGGCAATCAGAACAATACAATTTATAGATGATCAGCTTATCGGAATAACCGATTCTCTTGTTATAACAGAAAACAAGCTGGAACAGTTCCGTTCAAGAAACAAGGTAATGAACATTTCGGCACAGGGACAGGTTATTATTGACCAGGCAATGAGCCTCGAAAACCAGAAGGCCCGTCTCGGAATTGAGGCCAACTATTATAATTACCTGGCAGAATACCTGGAAAAAGATAATGCCGGCCAGGTACCTATAGCTCCGGCTACAATGGGTATAACCGATCCGGGTCTCACTAAGCTGGTAGCAGACCTCGCCGAACTTCAGGGTCAGTTTTATAGCAAGAGCCTTGGTGAAAAGAATCCATTACAAAGTCAGCTGGCACAAAAAGTCCGCAATATAAAAGAGTCCCTGAAGGAAATACTTAACGGGGTTAAGCGATCTAATAATCTTGCTATGAGTGAGATCTCTACGCAGATCCGCACAGTAAATGCGCAGGCTTCTGCCCTGCCTGTGACTGAGAGGCAACTCCTGGGTATTGAGAGAAAGTACAAGCTTAACGATCAACTGTACACATTTCTTCTTGAAAAACGAGCCGGGGCACAGATTCAAAAAGCATCGAACATGCCAGACAATGAGGTGGTTGACTCTTCTGAACCAGACATTAAACCTATAGGACCGAAAACAGCATTAGTTTACCTGCTTGCCCTGCTTGTGGGTATTGGTTTTCCATTTTTATGGATTTTGGTTGCTGAAGCTTTTAACACTAAGGTGAGAGAAGATGAAGATATAAAGAAATTAACTGATATACCCATTAATGGACATTTACCACATAGTAAGCTGAAAAAAAACATTATAGTGCTTGAAGAACCAGACTCTTCTGCAGCCGAGGCTTTCCGGTCACTAAGGTCGAGGATGCAGTTCTTTACAAAAGAAGAGAAGGCCCCCATAATTCTTATAACCTCTTCGATGCCGGAAGAGGGTAAAACCTATACAGCAATAAACCTGGCATCTGTGTACAGCCTTATGGGTATAAAGACGGTACTTGTAGGTTTTGATCTGCGTAAACCAAAGATATTCACCGATTTCGGTCTTGACAATGATCACGGTGTCTCAACGTGGCTTATTGGTAAAGACGGGTTACAGGACATTATAAAAAAGACTCACAATGAAAACATGGATATAATCTTGGCAGGGCCAGTCCCTCCTAATCCTTCGGAGCTTATAGCTTTAAAAAAAACAGGTGAATTGTTAAGTTTTCTTAAGAAGAACTATGAGTGTATTATAATTGACTCATCCCCGATAGGTACAGTCTCTGATACATTACACCTGACTACATTGGTCGATACTTTCATTTTAATAGTAAGGCAGAATATGACCCTGAAAGATCAGCTTGAAAATACAATAAAAGAGCTTAAGATCAGCGATATTAAAAGTATAAGCATTGTTGTTAACGATCTCGGACCTGATGATAAGCGTTATCACTACGCTAATAAGTATGGGTACCATTACGATAAAGAAAAAGCAAAAGGTAAAAAATGGTTTGTGAGTCAATTAGGGGAATTTTGGCATAAAATAGTTAGAGATTCATAACATAATGAGACTGTGTTTCTGATTAAGAAAAAGGTTCAAGAGGTGTATTGTAAATTTTTGGAGAAAATTTTGTAGGTGAAAAAAATATTGAATAGACTTCCAATAAAAAGTGAGTTTGTAAAAAATGCAATCACTCTTACATTAGGGACAAGTATTGCGCAGGCTTTCCCATTACTTTTATACCCAATTTTAGCTAGAATATTTAGCCCTGCCGATTTTGGTTTGTTGACTACATTAACTTCTATTACATCAATTTTAGTTGTGTTAGCCACCGGTAAGTATGAAAGTTGCATTCTAATTGCTGATTCTAAAAATGATGCTGCAAACATAGTCGGCCTTACACTTTTATTGAGCTTCATTTTTTTATTTATTTCATTTATAATATTGCAATTATTTTCATACAAATTTGGAATCTGGCTTAACGCCACGGATTTAAAGATGTGGTTATTTGTATGTCCAATAAGTGCTTTTGTGATAATCATTTTTAATTGTTATAACGAATGGTGTGTTCGTAATAAGTATTTTGTAAGCCTCTCATGGAATAAAATAACAAATTCGGCAGCAACTACTTTGAGCAAATTATTATTTGGTTTCGTAAAGGTTGTCAGTAATGGTTTAATAATTGGTGATTTAATCGGCAGGATTATTTCTGCTGGGGGATGTGTTTTTCGGGCTTTGCAAAAAGATAGATTCGAGTTATTTCAAATGTCTATTATGAGGATGAGATATTTGGCAAAAAGATATTATGAATTTCCAAAATTTAGTTTACCTGCTCAACTATTAAATACACTTGGATTAACACTTCCTGTATTAATGATTGGTGCATATTTCAATAGTACTGAGGTCGGTTATTATGCAATGACAATGAATGTTCTTACTGTACCTATTAGTGTTATTAGTGTAGCAATACGAGATGTGTTCAGGCAAAGGGCTAATGAAGAATATGTTAGAACTGGTAGCTGCAAAAAAATCTATACGCGTCTTTTAAAAATATTAATATTTTGGGGAGTTTTAGGATTATTCATTCTATTATTTGCACTACCTGGTATCTTTTCTATTGTTTTAGGAATAAAATGGAGAATAGCAGGGGAATATTCACAGATTCTACTACCTATGATAGCGATAGATTTTGTTGCAACGTCATTAAGTGGAGTTCTAATAATTACTGAAAGAGTAAAAATAATTCTTTATTGGCAAACTTATTATGCTGGAATTACAATTATTTCATTGTTATTGGGTTGCGTAATATTTAAAGATGTTAAAATCAGCCTTGTTTGTTTTTCGATTGGTCGAAGTACTGCTTATTTATTAGAGATTTTATTATCATACAAGTATTCAAAAGGAAACATATAAAATGTCTAAAACAGATAATGGTGGTGGAGGACATATTTTTTGCAGAGATAAATCGACTTTAGATATCAAGAAGTCCATTAAACAAATAAATAAAACATTACAACTTCCTTTTTCCATTAATAGTGAACCACATTATAAAGCTATTAATCCTTTAATATTTTGTGAAGAATTAATTATTACAGAATCTTATGACTTTCCTATAGATTATAAATTTACATACATAAACGGTAAGCCCATTGATATTTTCGTTGATACAGAAAGAGGTAAAAAAACAAAATATTGTACGTTTGACATGGATTGGAATTTGTTAGATTATATATAAAACAGTATTTGCCAAATACACCTCCGGAAAAACCAAAAAATTTGAAGAAGATGATAGAAATTGCTAAAATTTTATATGACGGATTTACTTTTGTTCGTGTTGATTTGTATGATACTGGAAATAATATATGGTTTGGTGAGTTAACATTTACTCCTTGGGGTGGAATTATGTATGGGTATACAGATGAAGCCATTAAAATAATGGGAAATTTTTATGATAATTAATTATATATATGATGAAGGATATTAATTTATATGATGAATAGATACTAATACAAAACTCATGCACTTAAGTGAGAAGTCTGTTTTTAAAACATCTTTATTGTGTGGAAGTTTTATAGTTGCATTGATTGGTTATATGCCAGATATAATTAATAATGAAGGTCTATATAAAACTTTTAGAATTGTTAATTATGTGTTATTTGGGAGTCTTTTTTTCCTTACATTTAATATAAAAAAAATTGGTTACTTAAGAGTTCTATTTGTTTATTCTGTTGTGCTTTACATATTTTTAATAGAAACATTATTATTTTTAGATTTAGGTTTTAAAATAGATTTCGATGATATTCTTCAATTATCGATTCCTTTTATTGCAATTCTAATTGGTTATAATATTAATATTTCTGCAAAAAGATATAGTAATTGCCTTATTATATATTGTATTGCAGCTTTGATGCTATCTGTATATACGGTTATTTATTTTATTGGAAGTTTTACAATATTAGATCAATATATGGTTGACCATAAAAATGAATTGGGAGCTATTTTATCAAATAGTGGAGCAATTCTAATTAGCATGATTTTTCTAAAAGACATTAGTAAATATAGAAAAATACGCTTAATCCTTTATGCTGCAATTATATGTTCATGTTTATTAGTATTAAGAGCTCGAGCTGCTTTCACAGCTTTACTGTTTTGCTTTTTAGTAGTTGAATGGTTGTTTTTAAAAAACAAAAAGAACGGATTCTTAATAATTGGAATCATCATTATAACTGCAGCAATACTTTATGTATATGGTGCTTTAACTATCCCTTCATTCCTAAACAATTTCTTTCTCGGCTCTAATGACTTAAGTGACTTAGATACAATTAGTACGGGCAGAATAGATAGAAATATAGCAGCATTAAAGTTTATATTTGATTATCCTATGTTTGGACAATTAACCACTTCTTTCTATATAGAGTGGGTTCATAACTATGTATTACTTAAAGTTTCACAATACGGTTTAGTGGGTTCTTTCCCATTACTGTGCTTATACTTTTATTTAATATGGACTATTATTTCAAAAATATCAAAAATTAAAGAAATTAGAACAGAACATTTTGGATATATTGTTATGATTATTCCTATTGTTATAAGTTTATTTGAGCCTTCATTCCCATATGGTCCAGGATCCGTTCAGGTTATTGCTTTTTTTATGTTCGGGTATTCGATGAAAAATTCCTTATATCAAACTTCAATATAAATTGATAATAAAATTTTGAACTGAAGTATTGAATATCTGTCAATGTTATTTAGGTACAAAATTATATAAAAAACTATTCTTCGTTCTGCATAGCCTGGAAGTTGAATTAAAGTCTTTATAGAAATGACACGACAGGGTAATATTCTAGATTAAAGACACTATTAATAAGTTGTTTGTGATAAATATTTACTCACTAATTCAGCGAACAATAGAACTGAAACTTCTCCTAAATATTAGTTTTGGGAGAGTTCTGATTTTCCACCAGGTAGATGAGAGACAAAATTGGAAAAATAACAATTTATCTATTACTTATAACAGTTTTGAAATTTTAATTGAGTCATTATTAGAGAAAGAGCATAAGTTTATTTCACTTCATGATCTTGAAACTGCAAATAAACTTACTTCCAATACCATTGTGTTAACTTTTGATGATGGATATGCATGTTTGCACGAATTTGTGGCTCAATATTTAATTAACAAGAATATACCTTTTGCAATCTTTTCTACTATCGATTTTTTAAATAGGCCAATGTACCTTACCGGTGAACAATTAAAAATACTATCTAGACATAATTTATGTACGGTAGGTGCACATTCTGTAAGCCATCCAATATTGAGAAAACTCAACGATTTACAGAGCAAAGATGAGATTGTAAACTCCAAAAGCTTCCTTGAAGAGATTCTGACAAAAGACGTGGAATACTTTGCATATCCTTACGGTTCAGTTTACGCGGTATCAAATAGAGATATTAATTATGTAAAAGAAACAGGGTATAAACTTGCTTTTAGTACAATTAATGGTTGCTTAAATGAACTTTCACTTAAAGAAAGGTGGTTTTTACCAAGAATAAATGTTAATGAATTAAATTATAACAAAATTGGAGGAAAATAGGTGACACCTTTAATTAGCATTGTAGTGCCTGTATATCAGGTTGAAAATTATATTGCGAACACAATTAAATCAATTGTTAATCAGACATATTCTTCTATTGAAGTAATTTTGGTTAATGATGGGACTAAAGATAAATCAATTGAAATTGCATTAACCATACTTGATAGGGCCAAAGTTAATTACACTTTAATTAATCAAAATAATATGGGTATTGCTGCCGCCAGAAATACCGGGATTCGTAATAGTAAAGGTAAATGGGTTTTGATGGTTGATTCAGATGATGTAATTGCACCAGACCTTTTAGCAAGATCATATGAGGTTAGTTTAAAATACAATATTGGTGTTGTTTTCTGCAATTATCAAATAGTTAGTTCAAAGAATATCTTTAAAAAATCTCAGGTTTTAGATGAAGACTTTGCTATTGAGCAAAATGAAATACTTACTCGTTTCCTTAAAAGGAATTTGAAACTGATTGTACCAGGTTTGTTAATTAAGAAAGAAGTAATTGATTTGAATGGATTGTGGTTTAATGAGACTATAAAATATAGTTCAGAACAACATTTTATTTGGAGACTGTTATTTGCAGTGGATAAGGTAGTATTTATTAAGGACCAATTATATAACTATTTGAACAGGGGCGGCAATTCTATAATGGCTTCTTCTGGTATTGATAAAGTATTAACTGGATATGCTGGTATGAAGCGACTTGAAGCAGAAATAAGTGAAAAGCAGGGAATAAAAAAACATATTTTACCGCGATGGGTTTTTGCGTCATTAAAATCATCAACCCATGGAATGGATTTTCATAATTTTTCAGAATTATCAAAAAAAATGGACTATACAAAATATATTAAAAGATTAATATTTTTCCCGGATATACGTATTTCTATTTTATCTATTATTATGGCAGTTGATTTAAAGACATTTTATAGAATTACGAAATTGATGGAATAATTTTAATACTTTGACATTTATCGCTCTTAATATGAGAATTTTACACATTATGTTTACCGGTAGGTTCACTGAAGGAATGTCCTACCAGGAGAATTTACTTCCAAAATTCCATGCCAAAGATGGTCATAAAGTCACTATGCTCACAACTTGCTATGAGTGTGATAATACCGGGGAAACATGTTATGCGCCACCAATTGATAAAATAATGAGCAATGGAGTTCGTTTGATCCGGATGAATTATCACAAAATAATAAATAATTTTATTACAAATAAAATAAGAAAAGTTGACGGTGTTTATCAATTAATAAAACGATTATTACCAGATATAATATTTTTTCATGGCCCTCAATCAGTTGAGTTGCTGACTGTTGTAAAATTTATTAAAAATAATCCGGAGATTAGGTTATTCATTGATAGTCACGCTGATTTCTCGAATAGTGCTTCAAATTTTTTGTCATTATATATTCTACATAAAATATTCTATAAATATATTGCCAAAAAAGCAGAACGATACACATCCATGTTCTATGGAGTTTTACCCGCAAGAGTGGATTTTTTGATAAACATTTATAAGATTCCCAAAACAAAATGTAAACTATTAGTGATGGGTGCTGATGATGAAGAAGTAATAAACGTGCGGAACAACAATGTAAGAGAGCAAATCAGAAGAAGATTCAGGTTTTCTGCGGATGATTTTGTAATAATTACAGGAGGAAAGATAGATTCGGCTAAAGCGCAGACTTTATTCTTATTACAAGCATTACAGAGCCTTAATATATCCAAAATCAAGCTTTTAATCTTTGGTTCAATAGCAAGTGAACTAAAAGAGAAGTTATTATCGTATGTGGACAATAATAAAATATTTTATATAGGATGGATAAAATCTGAAGAAGTTTATGGCTATTATGCAGCTTCGGATTTAGCTGTTTTCCCGGGAAGACATTCCGTTTTCTGGGAGCAAGCAGTTGGAACAGGAATACCATGTTTTTTCAAATATTGGAAGGGTGCTACACATGTAGATGTTGGAGGTAATTGTAAATTTCTTTATACTGATCAGATGGAAGAAATAAAAATTGCTCTCGAAGACCTTATAAATAATCCTGATTCATATTTATACATGAAAAAAATAGCTGAAGAAAGAGGAATTAAAAAATTTTCTTATAAAGAGATTTCAAGAAAAGCAATACAATTTTAAAAGATATATCAGCAAGTGAACAGAGAAAAGTAAGTATTTATGAGTGAATTATGTTAGTTAAGGCAGCCATCTTATTTTGGATGTTGGTTTTATAAAGAAAAGAGTCATAACAAATACTTTACAAGTCACCTTGAAATTTGAATAAATTTGAGTTTCAAACAAATATGCAACTTGGTTAATTAAAAAAAAAGCAGAAGGAATGAATGAACTAAAAGAAAGATCTTAATCTAATGATGAGAAATTATGAAAGTTGATGAAGTCGTTAGAATTTATCGTAATTGTGGATTTTCTGTGAATAAAATTGGAGGGTACTATTTTCTTGACCGTGGGTGGATAAACTATTCTTTTCCTCAACTTATTAATACACCTATTAATGGCAACCTTATAAATTCTTTGAAATGGAGGTATCTTTTAACAATAATTAAAACTGAATCCCGGATAAAAAATACTTACGAGTTTGTTTTAGAGACAAATGATTATGGTATTGATAAATTCGCTCCTAAAAAAAGAAATGATATTCGGAAAAGTCTAAAAGATTGTGTGTTTAAGAGGCCAAGTTTAGAAGACCTCTTCCACTTTGGCCTTAGTATGAATCAACAAACATTGGCAAGACAAGGAAGGGGTGATAAATACCTAACTGATGACCGGTATTGGAGAAAATATATAACATCATTTTATTCTCAGGAAAATATTTTTATCCTTGGAGCATTTATCGAAGATAGGATGGTTGGATATATTACAGTTTGTAAAATAGCCGGGAACTATTACATTATTGATCCATTTTATGATAAACAAGCTTCAGCTTCATCTCCAATACACGGTTTAATTTTTACTTTGGTTAACCAATTAATTGAGAAAAATGGATCAATAAAAATATTTTATGGAATAGATTCTTTTAACCCTTTACCAAATTTAAATAAATATAAACAATCCATGCTGTTTAAAAGAGTGCCTGCAACAAGGGTATATGTCATAAATCCGGTATTGTTGCCATTTTTAAAACTTATAATATTTTTTTGCATTAGTATTTTTAAACAAAAAAACATTAAAAACTCGTTGGTTCAAAAAATAGTCAGATTATTACAGGGTAATAGAATATTGTGCAAAACAAACAGATGATACTTTTTGAACAAAATTTTAAATGATGATTTTATTGCTTTCATCTGTCTTTCCACCTGAACCTGTTGTTTCAGCTTCAATAGTATATGACTTAGCGGTTGCATTATCAGAGAAATGGGACGTTAAAGTAGTTACGCCAAAACCATCCCGCCCAATGGGATTCTCCTTTAAGGAAGAATATATAGAAAATGAAGGATTTGAACATATAGTTTTACGTTCATTTACTTATCCCAAATCAAAAATAATTGGTCGGATGTTGGAGAGTTTCATTTTTGGTAAACATGCGGTTAAGTACATTAAAAGAAATCGTAAAGAAATCCGATGCATTTATCTTAACACATGGCCTTTGCTAGCTCAGTATTTAATAGTAAAGGCTTCAAAAAAATATTCTATTCCATCAGTCATTCATGTACAGGATATTTATCCTGAATCCTTGCTAGATAAACTACCGTTTTTTAAAAGATTAATCTTTAAATTTCTACTTCCCATTGATAAGTATATTCAAAAAAATTCTTCGAAGGTTATAACAATTTCACCTAAAATGAAAAATATTCTCTTTACAACCAGAAACATGGAAGAGAATAAAATCGATGTGGTTCATAATTGGCAGAATGAAGAAAAGTTTATAGAATACAGGAATTCAGAAAAAAAAGAACCTAAAAACTCTTGTTTTACCTTTATGTTTTTAGGTAATTTAAACAGAACTGCCGCTGTCGATGTATTAATTTCTGCATTCAAAGTAAATGGTGCCGAAAACTCACGACTGGTGATTGCCGGCACAGGTTCAGAAAGGGGCTTGTTATTATCTTTGGCAGACAATAAGCAGGGTGTAAATATAGAATTTTGGGATGCTCCAATCATCAGAGTACCTGAAATACAGGATAGAGCCGATGTTTTATTGTTGACATTGAAAAAGGATGCAGCTCAATTTGCTTTGCCATCAAAGCTTATGGCATATATGTTTTCTGCAAAACCGATCATTGCATGCGTCAATGAAGAGAGTGATACGGCAAATGCTATAAAACAGGCAAACTGCGGTTGGGTTGTGCCACCGGAAGATATAGTCGCACTTGCAGCAGCAATGAAAAGTGTAGTCTCTATACCACATGAAGAATTGCTGTGTTTTGGAAGGAACGGCTTTAATTACGCCTTGGAAAACTATTCAAAGAAGAAAAATTTGCGAAAAATGGTTTCCATTATCGATAAATTAATTACCACATGAAACTTAATATGCCCAAAATTGGTAATGAAATAATAAGACGTGCTTTCAACCTGAAACCTAGACTATGGAATTCGGAACCTGAAATACGAAACGTCAATCCTTTTTAATCCAAAAAATGTTACCGTTGGTCAAAAATATGATTAGTGGATCTCAATGTGCCATGAGAATTAGTTATGTTCATATCGATCTGATTATACGTGCTTTCAAATAGTTCAACCAACTGAATTATTCATTTTTTCTTAAAATATTAGTAAATTTTACCATTTATTGACGAATGATACTATTCTGATTATTGATGGACTTTATTCATAGGTATTGGTATATTGTTCAACGATAAACAATAAACATAAGCATACTGTTTTTAAGCCAAATAGGGTTCGACCTATTGATTCGATTTCTATTATTACCTAATTTTATTTCTGAAATTTACGACTTTTTCATGAGAAAAATGATTGCAGAGAGAAAACGTATGTTAGTATCTAAAACTTCCAAATGAAAAGACTCTTTGATTTTACGATAGCCTTGCTGGGACTTGTTTTATTATTCCCATTATTTGTGGTCATAAGCTTTTTGATAAAGATAAATGACAAAGGGCCTGTATTATTTAAACAGAAACGGGTAGGGAAAGGTGGTGTATTATTTGTTCTGTATAAATTTAGAACGATGAGAGTCCTTGAAGGAATTAAGGATGGATTATTCGAACCTGGAAATTTATCCCGCATTACTTCCTTCGGAAGTTTTTTAAGAAGGTCAAAATTGGACGAACTTCCCCAATTATTCAATGTATTTTTGGGGAACATGTCCCTTGTAGGTCCACGGCCGGAAGTTGAAAAATGGGTTGTTGTTTACCCGGAGAGGTGGGGAAAAGTTTTCTCTGTGAAGCCCGGGATGACAGATAAAGCCTCAATTATATTCTGGAATGAAGAATCCATTTTGGTTAGATCTGAAAACCCGGAAAAAATGTATGAAGAAACAATACTACCAAGAAAACTTGAACTTTATGAAGACTATGTTGCAAACAATTCATTTTTCGGTGATTTAAAATTGATTTTTAAAACCTTGATCTGCATTTTTTTGTAAAAATTAAATTGAACTGATGAATATCCCCTTTGCTAAAGTTTCTATGGCCGGAAACGAGTTGAAATATATAACCGAGGTTCTGAAAAGCGGCTGGCTGACAACCTCATCAAAAGCATTTCAATTTGAGAAACTTTTTGCTGATATTGTTGGAGCAAAATACGCATGCACGGTAAGTTCCTGTACTGCAGCATTACATCTGGCAGTAGAAGCCATCGGGATTAAAACAGGCGATAAAGTGCTGGTTCCATCATTGACATTTACAGCAACTGCTGAAGTTTTAAGATATATTGGTGCAGATCCTGTGTTTATGGATGTTGAATACGGTACAAGTCTTATTTCACCTGCCCTCCTGAGAAAATCACTGAAAGCAAATCCTGATATTAAGGCTATTATTATTGTCCATTATGGTGGTCAATCCCCAGTCATGACATCTTCTGATGGTGAAGGCATTATAGATATTTGCAGGCAAAACAATATTCGTGTAATTGAAGATGCAGCACATGCCTTTCCTACAAAATTTGGAAACCGGTTTATTGGTACTTTCGGTGATGTAACTTGTTTTAGCTTCTATGCCAATAAAACCATTACTACAGGAGAAGGCGGAATGCTTGTCACTGACGATGAAAACATTTATAAAAGGGCAAAAACTATGCGCCTGCATGGTATAAATCGCGATGTCTGGGAAAGGTTCACTTCAAACAAAAGCTCCTGGGAGTACGACATAATTGCCCCCGGATTTAAGTATAATATGCCTGATATTAATGCAGCTGTAGGTTTGGCCCAATTGGAAAAAGCCGATTATTTCAGGGATCAGAGACAACGTTGTGCATCTTATTACCTTCATGAATTTGAGAGAATACATGTTATCGACCTTCCCGTATGCATAGGCCCTATTGAAAATCATTCCTGGCATCTTTTCCCTGTAACAATCCGGACTGAAGCTCCTGTTTCGAGAAATGAATTTATAATACAAATGGGGCAAGCAGGGATTGGAACTTCTGTTCATTATAAGCCGTTGCATCGAATGACTTATTATAAAGAAACTTACAACTTAAACCCTGACGATTTTCCAAACACTGAAAGAATTTGGAATGGTACAGTTTCTCTACCAATTTTCCCTGATTTGACTAACCGTGAGTTGGAATATATTTGCCAGACAACTAAAAGAATCTTACTAAATAATGGGGTTTAGGTTTTTTTAGGTTGGAGCTTATACATTACTAATGCATCTCAAATGGCTGAAGTCAGCCAAGCTAATTTCTGATAATATTATTTTTCTAATTCTCTATTAAGCAATTTCAGAAACTACTAAACCATGTTTAAAATATATCCAAAATGGCTGGAATTCCTGCGAATTAAAGCCCTAATGTTTTTCCAGAGGTACTCATTACCCAGGTGGATAGTGTTCGGACTGGACATCTTTGCGGTCTTTCTTATTTTTCTTTTCGCCTACATCCTTCGTTTTAACTTTGTCTTTACTGATTTCGAACCAAAGCTCGCTATTAACCAGGCATTTATAGCAGTGAGCATTTATGCAGTATTTGAGATTTTATTCCGTTCCTATTCAGGCCTGATACGTCACACCACTATAATAGATATTTTTATTGTATTTATGGCCACCAGTTCTTCCTTAACAGTTCTTCTGGGACTAACTCTTCTTGGCAGAAAAATGGGCTGGGGTGTAACATTGAACATACCAATATCGATAATCCTTATTCATTATGTTACGATTACATTATTATTGTTCTTTGTTCGCATAATAATTAAAATAGGATTTCAATTAATAAGCACTTCAGGGGGTAAAAAAAATGTATTGATTTTTGGTGCCGGAGATATGGGGGTTATTGTTAAGCGACTTATTAATAGTGATATACAAAGCAGTTACAAAATTTCAGGTTTTCTTGATTTCAGCAAAAGATTACAGGGCAAAAAACTGAACGGAATACCTGTTTTTAATCCTAATGTCTTGAATTCAGTTTTTCTTCTTAAACATAAAATTGATACTCTTATCCTTGCAGTCGAAAATATTTCGTCAAAGAAAAAAAGTGAGATCATTTGCAAGGCTATGGATCTTGATCTTAAAATTCTTGAAACTCCAGCTGTCGAAAAATGGTTAAATGGTCAGCTGCGGATGGATCAGATACGAAAGGTAAAAATCAAAGACCTTCTTGGAAGAGACCCTATTAAACTCAACCTCGAGTTAATAGGAAAAGGATTAAAAGGAAAAACCATTTTAGTAACAGGCGCTGCCGGATCGATTGGTTCAGAAATTGTTCGCCAGATTGCCCGGTTTACGACCAGAAAAGTAGTACTGATAGACCAGGCAGAGACACCGATGTTTCATCTTGAGAATGAGCTTCGCGACAGGTTTAGTAATATGCAGTTTCAGTTGCTTTTGGCTGATGTTACAAATTGTGAAAAAATGAAGTGCATATTTCAGGAGTTTCATCCTGAAATCGTTTTCCATGCGGCAGCTTATAAACATGTTCCCCTAATGGAAGAAAATCCCCATGAAGCCATCCGGGTAAACGTAGGAGGTACAAAAATTATTACTGAGCTTGCTGTGAAGTATGAAGTTGAAAAATTTGTGATGATCTCGACCGACAAATCAGTGAATCCTTCCAGTGTAATGGGAGCATCTAAGCGGGTTTGTGAGATGATTGTACAATCGAGAGCTCAACAGCCTGGAGTAAAAACAAAATTTGTCATTACACGGTTTGGAAATGTTCTGGGTTCGAATGGATCAGTCGTTCCTTTATTCAGTAAACAGATCGAAGCGGGTGGACCTGTAACAGTTACCCATCCTGAAATTACACGCTATTTCATGACAATCCCTGAAGCATGTGAGCTGGTACTGGAGGCCGGATTTATGGGGAGAGGAGATGAAATATATGTTTTTGATATGGGTAAACCCATTAAAATTGCCGACCTTGCTCACCAGATGATACAGCTTTCAGGGCTTATACCCGGGAAAGATATTCAAATTGTTTATACAGGTTTACGGCCAGGCGAAAAGCTGTACGAAGAGTTACTTTCTGATAAGGAGAATACTCTTCCCACATATCATCCGAAAATAAAGATTGCACAGGTGGAAAAGCATGATTATACACAGTTGACATCAAGGATTGATTCCCAGATCGGAAGAGCGTCGTGTAGGGAAAGAGTGT
>OCZT010003028.1_pt1 | contig 17293 bp, 18 predicted proteins | sample 1539031 | NCBI WGS metagenome assembly OCZT01 (sample SAMEA3539308, study PRJEB22396) | soil metagenome | biome: tundra; feature: field; material: soil | place: USA | collected 2010-05 | depth 0.15 m | reverse complement strand
GCCGCGCCAGACTTCGTCCTCCTGCGCCATTTCGTGGACATGTGCCACCTTCGCCTCGATCTGCACCGGGCATTCCGCGGCGCGAGGTGCCGCGACGGTTTCGCTGGCCAATCGCGTTAGACCGCTGATTTCGAATTTGCCCTTCTCGTGCCGGTAGCCACGCTTGATCTTGCCGGCGGGCACCGGATTCGAGCCGGTGGTGCGTGCGAGACAGTTGACGGCGTCGACAAGGTCTGCCGAGGGCAGATTGAGCACGCATTCGCCGGTGCGAATCATGTTTTCGGTGGTCTTGGAATTGCGGGCCAGCCCCAGCATGCAGCGCCAGCCCACCCACCATGCCGACGACATCGGCGCGAGATTGAACGAGCCGTCTTCATTGGTCGAGCCGATCAGGACCACAGGTGTCCCGAAATACAGAATAGCCGGCTCAATGCTCCGCGAGTCCGCAATAGCTGTATTGTCGATTGTGCTGAGCATGTCGGCCTCCATCGGAATGAGGCACGGATGTAAGGGCCTTTCGCCCACGCACCCACCCGATTCCCGACCGACATTTTTCAGCGAGCAGGGAACCAGTCCGGTTCGGCCAACTCGAATGCCGCGAAATCGAAACCCGGCGCGACACTGCAGCCCACCAGGGTCCAGTCGCCGGTGCTTTCGGCGGCCTGCCACGCCTGCGCAGGCACGATTGCCTGCGGCACTTCGCCGGCGGCGAGATCGGGACCAAGCCTGACGCTGCACCGGCCGCCGTCACCGGCAATTTGCAAGGCCAGCGCGCTGCCGGCGTAATAATGCCAGACCTCCACCGCATCGATGCGATGCCAGTGCGAGCGCTCGTTGCGCGCCAGCAGGAAATAGATCGCGGTCGACAGCGAGCGTCCGTTTGCGTCGAGGCGCGGGTCGCGAAACGTCTCGCGATAGTAGCCGCCCTCGGGATGCGGCTGCAATGCAAGCTGCGCGATGATATCGGCGGCGGTCGGCGTCTGAGCCATCAGGATTTGTTCTTGCGTTCGCGCAGTTCGCCGAACACCTCGGCGGCGCTCTTGCCCTTCATCCGCAGGCTGGCCGCGACAGACGGTTCGTCGGCGCGCAGGAATACATTGGCTTTCTTCTCGTCGGCGAGCGTCACCGGAATCGTCGGCTTATTGGCCGCGCGCAGCCGCGTCACTTCCTCGGCGCGCGCCTTCAGGGCCGCATTGTCAGGCTCGACCGTCAGCGCGAATTTGACGTTGGCGGCGGTGTATTCGTGGCCGCAGTAGAGCTTGAAGTCGTCGGGCAGCGCGCGCAGTTTCAGAAGCGAGTCCCACATCATGGGATAATTGCCTTCGAATACCCGTCCGCAGCCGATCGAGAACAGCGTGTCGGCGGCGAACAGCGCCTTTTCGCTGTCGAACACGTAGCTGATGTGGTCGAGCGTATGGCCTGGTGTTTCCAGCACCCGCGCCAAAAGGCTTCCGATCTTCACGACATCGCCCTGGCCGGCGCGCAGGTCCACATTGGCGATCTTGGCGGACTTGTCGTGCGGAGCGACCACGCGACACCCATATTTCTGCTTCAGCTCGGCGACGCCGCCGACATGGTCGCCGTGATGATGGGTGACCAGAATATCCGTCAGCGTCCAGCCCTCGCGCTCCAGCGCCTTGATGATGGCTGCGGCTTCCGGCGCGTCGATCGAGGCGGTCGCCTTGGTCGCGGGGTCGTGGATCAGGTAGCCGAAATTGTCGGTGAGGCAGGGGAACAGGCGAATTTCGGCAGCCATGATATCTCCGTGATCCGGGGGAGGGCTTAACGCTAGCACAGCCCTATAAACCTGTGAAATATGGCGTTAACGCTCGTCGGGCAATGCAATATTCTGCGCAACGCGGGGCGCGGCAACGTGTTAGATTGAGTTCATGACCCTTGATGTCATCGACCTCCGCGATTTCTATTCGCAGCGCCTCGGCATCGTGGCGCGGCGGCTGATCAATCGCGGCATTCATGTGCGCTGGCCGAACGCGCAGGGCCAGCGCGTGCTCGGCCTCGGCTATCCCACCCCCTATCTCGGACTTTTCCGCGAAGACAGCGAGCGCTGCATCGCCTTCATGCCGGCGGCGCAGGGCGTGCTGAAATGGCCGACCGCGCGGCCGGCGCTCGCAACACTGGTCGACGAATTTTCGCTGCCGCTGCCGGATGCCGCCGTCGACCGCATCCTGCTGGTTCATGCGCTGGAAATGTCCGACGATCCGGAAGGGCTGCTCCGCGAGGTGTGGCGGGTGCTGGCGCCGTCCGGCCGCGTGATGGCTGTTATTCCGAACCGGCGCGGGGTGTGGACGCGCACCGACAACACGCCGTTCGGTCACGGCCGGCCGTATTCGCGCTCGCAGATCACGCAATTGCTGCGGCAGACCTGGTTCACGCCGACGGCGTGGGGCGAGGCGCTGTTCATGCCGCCGGTCCGGGGCGGCTGGTTTCTGCGCTCCGCCATGGCGTGGGAGCGCGTCGGCGCGGCGCTGTCGCTGCCGTTCGCCGGCGTTCATATCGTCGAAGCCACCAAGCAGGTCTATCGCGCGATCCCGGCGCACCGCGAACGTACGCGGCTGATTCCGGCGCTGGAGCCGGTGCTGGTGCCGTCGTCGCTGCAGCGGGATGACGTCTAGTCTTTCCGCTAGTCGTTCCGGCGTTCGCCGGGACGACCCGTGCAGAGAACGTTGCGACGAAGCCTTATTCATTCCCCGGATTGAAATCGTCGCCGGGCGTCACCGGCGCGGCCAAGCCTTCGGGGCGCGGGCCATGGGGCCGGCGGCGCCGCCGCGGGAAGCGCTCACCTTGACCGCCCTCGAAACCGCCCGGGCCGCCACTGATCTGCGGCTGCGGTCCGGTGATGAACGAGGGCAGGCGGTCGACGCTGACACTATCCGCAATCACCGGCTGCGGTTGTGGCTGCGGTTGAAACTGCGGCTGCGGACGATGCTCGCGCTGGCCGCCGTGTTCGCGGGGCGGATGCTGGTCGCGCGGCTGGTAGGGTTGCCCCTCGCGCTGCTGGTCGCGCTGACTGTTGTCGCGCGGCACGAACGGCTGGGGCTGCACCGGGACGAAGCCCGGCTCCTGCCCGAAATTCGAAAAGCTTTCGCTCTCGTCGTCGCCGTCCTCCGCGGGCATTTCATTCTCGGTGCGCGGCTGCGGCTGGTTCTGACGGAACTGTTCCTGCGCGGCGGCGATCAGGCGGAAATAATGCTCGGCATGCTGATAGTAATTCTCGGCGGCCACCGGATCGCCGGAGCTGCGCGCATCGCGCGCCAGCTGCACATATTTTTCCGCGACGTGGGATGCGGTACCGCGGATCTTGATGTCGGGTCCGTTGGACTCGAATACCCGGGTCATCGGGTTCTGACCGCGCCCCCGGTTGCCATCATTCCTGTTAGGGTTGTTATTCCGGTTACGCATCCGCTTGTTTTGGTTCTGACCGTTTCTCATGTCTTGCCTTTATTCCAGCCCTGAAGTTATTAGCCTCGAAGTTATTAGCCCTGGATTGTCGTTGTCATAGTCGCTTCGTCATAGTCGCTTCGTCCGATTCGGTACGCGTCACGCGCACTGAATCGCAGTGCAGTTCAATTCCACACAGATTTTACCGTACATCGCGGTCGACAAAGACGCGCCCCCCGACAGCCCAGCGTATGCCGCCGGCTGCATCAAATCATTCCGCCTGCCAAAACAAGCACAGTTTTCTCGCGTGAGTTTTCAAGCGCAATATCAGGCTTTCGTTCGCTTTGCGGTCGGAAGCAGCGCAGCTCTCTCAGCCATCGCGCTCAAGTGGACCTGCGTTTTGGAACCTTTCACTCGGGGCGGGCTCTCGCTTTGAGAACTCTGGCCTCCACCCGTAGCATCTACGGGGCCAGTAACCCTGGACCGATGTTGTGGCCGGAACGTAGTCGCTCCCGGGGAATATTCCAAGTGGTTTTTTTGCATTCCAATCGGGCTTTATCAGGGCAGTTTGCGGCCCGCGACCGCCCGCCGGATGCCCGCCAGATCGGCTTTGGGAGGCTCGAGCGTTAACCCTGCCGCCGTCATCAATCCCAGGATGTCGCCGCTTTGGCCATGCCCCGCTTCCACAACGAGCGCGCCGCCTGGCGCAAGCAACCGCGCGGCCTGCGGAATGAGCGCGCGGTAGGCGTTAAGTCCATCGGCACCGCCGTCCAGCGCGCGATGCGGATCGTAATCGCGGACCTCTGTCGCGAGACCGGCGATTTCCGCCGACCGGACATAGGGCGGGTTCGACACAATCAGATCGAAGGCACCCGACAGCGCCGCCGCGTAGTCGCAGGCGACGAAAGCAGCGCGACGGCCTAGTCCCAGATAGATGGCGTTGGTGGTTGCCGTCCGCAATGCGGCCACGCTGATGTCGGTGCCGAATCCATACGCGTCCGGCAATTCGGACAATAGCGCCAATAAAATCGCGCCTGAACCGGTGCCGATGTCGGCGATGCGCAACAGGCGATCTGGATGGGGAGCGGCGCGCAACATTTCCAGGGCCAGTTCGACCACCGTTTCGGTGTCGGGCCTCGGCACCAGCGTCGCGGCCGAGAGTTGCAATGGCAGTCCCCAGAATTCCTTGCGCCCGAGAATGCGCGCGACCGGCTCGCCGACGAGACGCCGGCGTGTGAAATCCTCGAGACGAGCCGTTTCATCTGATGTGAGAAGCCGGCTCGCCGCCGCGATTACGCCGGTGAGATCGAGGTCGAGCGCGGCGCCGACCAGAATTCGCGCGTCCAGTTCGGCCGAATCGATCGCGTTTGTCCGAAACTGCGCCGTCAGCGCCCGCCGCGCAGTTTCGACGGTTTGTGCGCTGAAGGATTCGCCGGCGCTCACGCCGCGGCGCCCTGGGCGGCGAGCTGCGCCGCCTGATGCTCCGTCGTCAGCGCATCGACCAGTTCGCCCAGCGCTTCGCCCGCGATCACCTGCGGAAGTTTATAAAGCGTCAGATTGATGCGGTGGTCGGTGACGCGTCCTTGCGGAAAATTATAGGTGCGGATGCGCTCGGAGCGGTCACCGGAGCCGACCTTTTCGCGGCGGTCGGCGGCGCGGGTCGCATTGATGCGCTGCTGCTCGGCGTCGTAGATGCGGGAGCGCAGGATGTTCATCGCCGACGCCCGGTTCTTATGCTGCGATCGGCTGTCCTGCATCATCACCACGATGCCGGTCGGAATGTGGGTGATGCGGATCGCCGATTCGGTCTTGTTGACGTGCTGGCCGCCGGCGCCCTGCGAGCGCATGGTCTCGATCCGCAGATCGTCGCTCTTGATGTCGACATCGACCTCCTCGACCTCCGGCAGCACCGCCACCGTCGCCGCCGAGGTATGAATGCGCCCCTGCGTCTCGGTGTCGGGCACGCGCTGCACCCGGTGCACGCCGGATTCGAATTTCAGTTTGGCGAACGCGCCGCGGCCCTGCACTTCGGCGATGATTTCCTTGAAGCCGCCCATGGTGCCTTCGCTGGCGGAGATCACCTCGACCCTCCAGCCCTGCAGCGCCGCGAAGCGCTCATACATCCGGAACAGGTCGCCGGCAAACAGTGCTGCCTCGTCGCCGCCGGTGCCGGCGCGGATTTCCAGCACGACGTTGCGCTCGTCCATGGCGTCCTTGGGCAGCAGCGCCACGCGAATCTGCTGCGCCAGCTCTACGCTGCGCGCCTGCAGCATTTCGCGCTCGGTCTCCGCCATGCCGCGCATGTCGGGCTCGGTTGCGGGATCGGCGATCAGCGCATCGATACCGGCGATCTCGGCATTGGCGGCGCGGTATGCCTTCACCGCGTCGATCAGCGGATTGAGTTCGGCGAGTTCGCGCGTGATCCGCACATAGCTCTCGGAGTTCACCTGGCCCAGCAACTGGGCCTCGAGGGAGGCGTGGTGCGCCAGCAGGATATCAAGTTTGGCTTCGGGGAGCATCGACATGGTTAGGTCTCGAATTGCGAAGAAGGGGCGTTGTACGGGCAGAGCGCCGCTACAACGACAGCCCCTCGGCCTCGGCGAATTCCGTCAGCTTCTGCCGGATCGACACGCTGCCGGATGGCGCATCGAGCAGCGGCGTCATCATCGCTTCGGCTTTTTTGGCGTCGAGATCGAGGATCATCGCCTTGACCGGACCATGCCCGGTGGCCGACAGCGACAGCGAGCGGTAGCCTAATGCGATCAGCGCCAGCGCGCCGAGCGGCTTTGAAGCCATCTCGCCGCACAACGATGCGGATTTATTCGCCGCATTCGCCTTCTGCACGATCTCGCGCAATGCCCGCAGGATCGGGGCAGACATGGTGTCGAACCGTTCGGAGACCTTGGCATTGCCGCGATCGACCGCGAACAGGAACTGAAACAGGTCGTTGGAGCCGACCGAGACGAAATCGACTTTCTTCAGGAGTTCGTCGAGCTGATAAAGCAGCGCCGGCACTTCCACCATGGTGCCGACGTCGATGCGTTCCGGCAGCGCGTGGCCATGCTGGCGCAGATAGGTCAGTTCGCGTTCGACGATTCCCTTGGCCTGATCGAACTCGGCGACTTCGGTAATCATCGGAAACATGATGCGCAGCGCGCGCCCGCCGCCGGCGCGCAGCAGTGCGCGGATCTGGCCGCGCAACAGCCCAGGCCGGTCGAGCCCGAGCCGGATCGCGCGCCAGCCGAGCGCGGGATTCTCCTCGATCACGGTTTCCATATAGGGCAGCGCCTTGTCGCCGCCGATGTCCAGGGTCCGGAAGGTCACGGGCTTGGGGCCCGCGGCATCCAGCACCGCGCGGTATAGCGCCAGCTGGTCGCTGGTGCGCGGCAGGCTCTGGCCGATCATGAATTGCAGCTCGGTGCGGAACAGGCCGATGCCGGCGCTGCCGGTGTCGTCGATATGCGGCAGATCGATGATCAGGCCGGCATTGATCATCAATTCGACCTTCTGGCCGTCCTTGGTCACGCAGGGCTTGTCGCGCAGTGCCGAATACTGCGCCTGCCGCCGGGCGCGGAACCGGACCCGTTCCGCATAGGCCGATTCGATTTCCGCCGAAGGGCGGATGTAGATCGAGCCCGAGGTGCCGTCGACGATGATGGCGTCGCCGGGATCGGCAATGCCCGGGGCGTTCGGTATTTCGCCGACTGCGGGAATGCCGAGCGCGCGCGCCACGATCGAAACGTGGGAATTGGCGGTGCCTTCCTCGAGCACCAGTCCGCGCAATCTTTTCCTGTCGTAGTCGAGCAACGCCGCAGGGCCCATCGCGCGTGCGATCAGGATGGCGTTGTCGGGCAACTGCTCCCGGGAAGGTGCGTGATCCCGCCCCACCAGTTGCCGCATCAGGCGATGGCCCAGGTCTTCGAGGTCATGCAGCCGGTCGCGCAGATAGGGATCGGTGGAACGCAGCATGCGCGCCCGGGTGTCGGACTGCACGCGCTCGACGGCGGCCTCCGCGGTGAGGCCGGTGGCGACCGCTTCGTGCAGCTTGTGCGACCAGCCATGATCGTTGGCGAACATGCGGTAGGCTTCCAGCACGTCGCGGTGCTCGCCGCCGTCGGCGACGTCGCCGCGCTCCAGCATGCGGTCGAGGTCGGCGCGCAGTTTCGCCAGCGCCGCATCCAGCCGCTGGATTTCCTTCGGCAGATCTTCGGCGATGTAATTGGTGATGACGACGCGCGGCTCATGCAGCACCACATGGCCGAGCGCGATGCCGTCGGACAGGATCGCGCCGGTCTTGTGCACCGAATGACGCGCTGCCGGCTCGGCGCCGGGCTGCGCCAGCGCGGACAATTCGCCCGAGGCGATCATCTCCGCCAGCACCATCGCGGTGGTCTGCAGCGCCTCGACCTCTTCCTCGACATAGGTGCGCTTGGCGCGGTTCTGTACCACCAGCACGCCGAGCGTATTGCCGGCGCGCAGAATCGGAACGCCGAGGAATGAATGGTAGATTTCTTCGCCGGTCTCCGGGCGGAACGAGAATGCCGGATGGTTCTGCGCGTCGCTTAGATTTAGCGGCGTCGCCTCGCTCGCGACCAGGCCGACGAGGCCCTCATGCGCGCTCAGGACGGTTCTGTGCACGGCGTCGCGGTTAAGGCCTTCGGTGGCGTAGAGCTCCAGCGTGTTGTCGACGCGCAGCACATAGGTCGAGCAGACCTCGGCCACCATGTTGGCCGCGATCAGCACGACGATCTTGTCCAACCGCTCCTGGGCGCTGACCTGCTCCGCCATGGTTTCGCGGAGCCGTCTCAGCAAGACGCGGGGGCCTCCCGACGCGCTCCGCATGTGCTGGTATCCTCCTCCGCGAAGCCAGCCCACCGGGTGGCCGGCAGCTGGCGTTAAGCTCAACTAAAACAACAATTTTATTCATTCGGCGCCGTCGCACGCCCGGAATACCGGCCGAATCAGGATAGCCAAAACTGTGACACAGTTTGCGGCAGCCCACCCATCAGGCCGTATAGCGAATTGAGGCTTGTTTTGCCAAGCAAAACGCCTGCCAGAGGGCATAACGTCTCTGTCAGTCCAATGCTGCGGGCGCTAAGGGAAAATTCTTCTAAACCTGATCGAGCCCATAGAGCGTGTGCAGCGTGCGCACCGCGAGTTCGGTATAGGCGGCGTCGATCAGCACCGAAAACTTGATTTCGGAGGTGGTTATGGCGCGGATATTGATGTTGCGCGCGGCAAGGGCGGCAAACGCCGTGGCGGCGACACCGGCATGGCTGCGCATGCCGCTGCCGATGACGGAGACTTTGGCGACGTCGGTGGCGCTGTCGAGCCGCGCATAACCGATCGTGGCCTTGGCGCTGGCGATGGTATCGCGGGCGCGGACATAGTCCGAGGCCGGGACGGTGAAGGTGAGGTCGGTGGTGGCGCCGTCCTCCGAGACGTTCTGCACGATCATGTCGACATTGATATTGGCCTCGGCCAGCGGACCGAAGATCGAGGCGGCGACGCCCGGCTTGTCCTGGATCTGGCGAACCGAAATCTGGGCTTCGTCCTTGGAAAAGGCGATGCCGGTGACGACGTGGCTTTCCATGATTTCCTCCTCGCTGCAGATCAGCGTGCCCGGCGGCGTGCCGTGCGGGTCGATATCCTCGGGCTTGTCGAAACTGGAGCGGACGAACACCGGCATATTGTGCACCATGCCGAGTTCCACCGAGCGGACCTGCAGCACCTTGGCGCCCTGCGACGCCAGTTCCAGCATGTCCTCGAACGCGATCTTGTCGAGCCGGCGCGCCTTGGGAACCACGCGCGGGTCGGTGGTGTAGACGCCGTCGACGTCGGTGTAGATATCGCAGCGGTCGGCATGAATGGCGGCGGCGATCGCCACCGCCGAGGTATCGGAACCGCCGCGCCCGAGCGTGGTGATTCGCCCCGTCAGCGGGTTGATGCCCTGGAAGCCGGCGATGACCGCGACTTCCTTGCGTTCCCCGAAACGGTTGATCAGTTCGGAACCGTCGATCTCGAGAATCCGCGCCGAGGCGTGGGCGTCGTTGGTCTTGATCGGGATCTGCCAGCCCTGCCAGGAGCGCGCCTGAATGCCGATCGCCTGCAGCGCGATCGCGAGCAGGCCGGCGGTGACCTGTTCGCCGGACGCCACCACGGCGTCATATTCGCGCGCGTCATGCATCGGCGACGTCTCACGGCACCATTCCACCAGTTCATTGGTCTTGCCGGCCATCGCGGACACCACCACGGCGACGTCATGGCCGGCATCGACCTCGCGCTTCACATGCCGCGCGACATTGCGGATGCGGTCGATATTGGCGACGGAGGTGCCGCCGAATTTCATGACGAGGCGGCCCATGACGACTGGTGCATTCCCTGACAAGGTAAGTAATGTGACCTGCACGGAAACCGAGCGCGCGGGCCAAAAGGCGCGTATACATAGCGGCGCGGTTGGGGGCAAGCAACCGGCTTCCGGCCATCCCGGAACGGCGCGGGGCCATTGTGGCTGGTAATTGAGGCTGAATGTATGGGGCGTTATATCGACGATATCCTGCAGCCCGGCGAAAAGGTGCTGTATTCGACCAACGCGCACTGGATATTTTATTTGCCGGCGATCGCGGCCTGGATTGTGGCAGCAATCCTTCTGTTTATGTCCCGTGCGACCATCACCGAAGGCATCATCCTGTTGTGCCTGTCGGCCTCGGCGGTGGCGGCGATCGCCGCGCTGTACTGGTCGTTTAAGGCCTGGTTCCACCGCTGGACCACCGAGACCGACGTCACCAATCTGCGCGTCGTCCACAAGACCGGGTTCATCAAGCGGCGGACGTTTGAAATGAGTCTCGACAAGGTCGAGAGCGTCGATGTCAACCAGAGCATTCTCGGCCGCATCCTCAACTATGGCGATGTGACCATCCTCGGCGTCGGCGAGGGCAAAGAAACCATCAGCACTATCGCTTCGCCGCTGGCGTTTCGCAATTTCATCACCGCGCGATAGGAGCGGCGCGCAATCCATGGCCATGCAACAAAATTCCCCGGCAAATTTCTCCGGCGCCACGGCGTCCACGGTCGACCCCGCCGAAGTCGCGAAGTTTTCCAGACTGTCGGACGAATGGTGGGATCCCAACGGCAAGATGGCGCCGCTGCACAAGATCAATCCGCTGCGGCTGACCTATATTCGCGACGCCGCCTGCCGCAAGTTCGAGCGCAATGTCAAAAGCCTGAATTGCCTGTCCGGCCTGCGCATCCTCGATATCGGCTGCGGCGCCGGATTGTTGTGCGAGCCGTTCACCCGGCTCGGCGCACAGGTGATCGGCGTCGATCCCTCCGCCACCAACATCGCGGCGGCGAAGCTGCACGCCGACAAGGCGGAGCTGTCGATCGACTATCGCTGCACCACCGTCGAAGAGATGGACGTGCGCGAACGCTTCGACATCGTGCTGGCGATGGAAGTGGTCGAGCACGTCAGCGATGTCGGCATGTTCCTCAATCGCTGCGCCGCGATGCTGAAGCCCGGCGGGATGATGGTGATCTCGACGCTGAACCGCAACTGGAAGAGCTTTGCGCTCGCCATCGTCGGCGCGGAATATATCTTGCGCTGGCTGCCGCGCGGCACCCATCAATGGGACAAGTTCGTCACCCCGGACGAACTCGCGCATCATCTGCAGAACAACAAGCTCGCCATCACCGAGCAGGCCGGCGTGGTCTACAGCCCGTTCGCCGACCGCTGGAGCCTCTCGTCCGACATGGACGTGAACTACATGGTGGTGGCGGAGGGGGGCTAACGGGAATTTCTCGTCGTCCCTGCGAACGCAGGGACCCAGGCCTCCATGATCAAACACGAGAAGCTCAACATCCTGTTGCGCAAATGTATTGCGTCTACATTCTCGCGAGCCGTCGTCACGGGACGCTATATATCGGCGTGGCCAATTCGCTGCAAACACGTCGAAGTGAAAAAGCGTGAGAACCTCGAATGGCGTGATCTCAGCGATTTGCTGGTGTAAGCGCTTGCCTGCGAAACCAACGTCAGGGGTTATGGGTCCCTGCGTTCGCAGGGACGACGCTAGTTTTTGTTAGTGCGCAATCCTGTCATGACGCCGCTCCGGTTGACCGCGGGCGCTGCGACCTTCACGGTGCCAACGATTCTCTTCGCTTCCCGCCAACCTCGCTATCTCATCAGTTAATGATCAGCATCACCACGCTCTGGATTCCCTTCACCATCACCGCGGCGCTCGGGCAGGTCGCGCGCAACGCGATGCAGCGGCAATTGACCGGGCCGCTCGGCACCTGGGGCGCCACCAATATCCGCTTCCTGTTCGGCTTTCCGTTCTCGCTGGTGTTCTTCGCCGTGGTGTTGGCCGCGACCGGAGACCATGTGCCGTGGCCGACCGCGGCGTTCTGGCCGTGGCTGCTGCTCGGCGCGCTCAGCCAGATCGTCGGCACCGGCATGATGCTGCTCGCGATGAACGACCGTTCGTTCGTGGTGACGACGGCGTATCTGAAGACCGAGGCGATCCAGACCGCGATCTTCGGTTTCGTGTTTCTCGGCGATCATCTGACCGTGCTGAAGGTGATCGCGATCCTGATCGCGACCGCCGGCGTGGTCATCGCCGCGCTGCGGCCCGGCGCCTGGAAGGGATTTACGGATTTGAAGCCGACCCTGCTGGGCCTCGCTGCCGCCGCGGCATTCGCGCTGTCGGCGGTCGGCTTTCGCGGCGCGGTTATCGTGGTGCCGGGCGTGTCGTTCGTGACGGCGGCGTCCTACACGCTGGTATTCGGGCTGTTCGTCCAGACGCTGGTGCTGACGATCTATCTGCTGGCGCGCGCGCCCGAGGTGCTCGAGAAAATCCTGGGGCTGTGGAAACCGTCGATGTTCGCGGGCTTCATGGGCGCGTTCGCCTCGCAGTTCTGGTTCCTGGCGTTCGCACTGACCGCTGCCGCCAATGTTCGCACGCTGGCGCTGGTCGAGGTGCTGTTCGCGCAGGGCGTGGCGTATTATTCGTTCAAGCAGCCGCTGTCGGGCCGCGAACTCGGCGGCATCGCGCTGATCGTGATCGGCGTCGCGCTGCTGGTCGCTGTCTAAGTCTGCTCGCTGCCATCACTGCGAGGAGCGCAGCGATGAAGCAATCCATTCTGAAGTCTGCCGTGTTGGCCCCTGGATTGCTTCGCGGAGCCTGTCATCGGGCGGCGCTTTGCGCCGACCCGTTGGCTCGCAATGACGCTAATTCCGGTCGTCCGGCAGCACCGGCAGCGGCGACACCTCGACGCCTTCCTCGATCAGGGAGCGCGCTTCATCCGGCGAAGCCTCGCCGTAGATCGGGCGATGCTCGATGTCGCCGTAGTGCATTTTACGGGCTTCGTTGGGAAAACGCTCGCCGACATTGTCGGCGTTTTTCACGATGTGATCGCGCAATTCCCGCAGTTTGGCGCGCAGCTCGCGCTCCTGCGCCATCATCAGGGGTGTCGACGAGGGTATCGTGACATCCGCAGGCGAGGCAGGCGCAGGCACCGCGCTATCGCGGCCCTTCTTGCTCACGATCTGCGGGGCCATGATGGCCTTTTCCACCCTGGCCGAGCCGCAGGCCGGACACGTCACCAGCTTGCGCTTGACCTGGGAATCGTAGGCGGATGAGGTCTGAAACCAGCTTTCGAACGCATGGCCGCGGTCGCAGCGCAGGGTGTATCGGATCATGCCGATCCCCGCACCAGGTGCAGATGCTCCGGGTTAGCCTTCGGATCGGGAACACTGAAGCGGCGGCCATGCTGCAGCGACGGCACGGCCTTGCGCGCGGTTTCGACCTTCGCCGGGTCGATCTTCGCCATGAAAATGCCGGGCTCAACGCCGCCTTCGGCGAGCACGACGCCCCAGGGGTCGACGATCAGCGAATGGCCATAGGTCTCGCGCTTGTTCTCATGCATGCCGGCCTGGGCGGCTGCGAACACGAAGCAGCCATTCTCGATGGCGCGGGCGCGCAACAGCGTATGCCAATGCGCCTCGCCGGTCTTTCTGGTGAAGGCGGAAGGCACGGTAAGATATGACGCGCCGCTTTCGGCGAGCGCGCGATACAGCGCCGGAAAGCGCACGTCGTAACAGATCGTCAGACCCATGCGGCCCCAGGGCAGGTCGGCGATGACGGCGGTCTCGCCGGGCTGATAGTTGGCGGATTCGCGGTAGCTCTCGCCGCCGGGCAGATCGATATCGAACATGTGGATCTTGTCGTAGCTCGCGATCACGACGCCATCCGGTCCGATCAGGAACGAGCGGTTGACCGCCTTCTCCGGCGAAGCGCGCAGCGCCAGCGAGCCGACATGGAGATGGATTTTCAGTTCCGCCGCGAGCGCGCGATAGGCTTTGAGTGAAACATCGTCCTCCTCGGAGGCGAGATGTTCGAACAGCGCCTTGCGGTTAACCTGCATCATATTGCTGACCTCGGGGGTCTGCACATAGTCGGCGCCTTGCGCTGCGGCTTGCCGGATCAGTTTTGTTCCCTGTTCAAGACTTGGCTCAGGCAACAGCCCGGTGCGCATCTGCACCATGGCGGCGGTGAAGGTGAGGTCAGCGCTCATGAATTGGCCTTTTCGCCCGCCAGCATCGAATCGAGCTTGCCCGCGCGGTCGAGGGCGTAAAGCTCGTCGCAACCGCCGATATGGGTCGCGCCGATGAAAATCTGCGGAAAGGTCGCGCCCGCGCCGGCGCGATCCCACATTTTTTGACGAAGCGTCGGGTCGGTGGCGATATCGTGCTCGGTGAACGCGGCTTTTTTGCGCGTCAGCAGCGATTTGGCGGCGCTGCAATAGCCGCAGCCCGGACGGGTGTAGATTTCGATGGCAGCGGTCATGTGCGCTCGGTCAGGCGAGAATAGCCAATTATATGGGAGCTTTATGGGTGTCCACAACCCGGGCGAACACCAGCACGTCGACAGAAGCGGCCTTGGCGCGCAGCAGCGCCCGCGCGCAGGCGTCCGCGGTGGCGCCGGAGGTCAAGACATCGTCGATCAGGACCACGCGGCGGCCCTGAATTTCAGACTGCCTGCTGGCCGCGACCTTGAACGCGCCTTGCACGTTGCTGGCGCGCTGCGACCGGGACAGGCCGATCTGCTGCTGGGTCGGCCTCACGCGCCGCAGCGCTTCCGCTGTCACCTTCACGCCGCTTTGACGTTCGATGATACGCGCCAGCGCCCCTGACTGATTGTAGCGGCGGCTCCAGCCTCTTTACAATTGCCCGTGGAACCTCGTGGAACCTCGCCGAGCTTCGAAAACCAGCCATTCATGAGACTTTCTGTTAACCAGATGATCGGCGGGGTTTGACGGGCTTCGCCGGAAAAGCTATTTATGGAAAATAGTAGCGTCAAATCGGAGCCCGGGACCGATGGCCGAAAAGTTGCTCAAGGCGAACGATATCCAGAAGAAGTTGACGCAACCGGGCAAGCACCGCGACGGCGCCGGCCTCTTTCTGCAAGTCGCTGCGAAGGGGCAGGCGTCTTGGACCTATCAATTCCGTTTCGACAACGCGACGCATTGGATGAGCATCGGGCCGTATGCAACGTTCACGTTGACGGAAGCGCGCGAAGCTCATCACGAGTTGCGACGCCAGCGTGATCGCGGGATTGATCCGCGCCGCGTCTTGATGGCATCGGCGGCTCCGGCGACCGTTGTCCCGGCGGTTGCTCGGGCATTGGCCCCGCAAGCCGCTGTAGAGGTCGCCAGTCCACTCTTCGGCGCCGTGGTTGTCGAGTACCTTGCAAAGCAGGCGGTGAATTGGACAGGCGGTCTGGAGGGCAAAGAGCACTTCTCATACACGCGGACGCTGACCGGTAACAGCTTCGCAAAGCTCCCGGTCGCCGTGATTACAACGAGCGATGTTGAGGCCGCGCTTGACAAGTTCACTCCCGGTCGCGCCGAAAAGATGCGCATGCGGATCAACAAGATTTTGGACTATGCGACCGTGAAGGGATACCGAACCGGCGACAATCCGGCGAGGCTCAAAGGCCATTTCGAACATCTGCCCCGACAGGTCGCGCCCAAGTCCGAACCGCATCCCGCTATGCCGAGCGCGGAGGTCCCGGTGCTCATGCGTGAGCTTTTAGCCGATGGGTCTACGGAAGCCCGAGCACTGGCTTTCACGATCTTGACGGCGGCCCGTACCAGCGAAACCACTGATGCGAAGTGGAAGGAAATCGAGGTCGGCCCGGCTGGCGCGGTTTGGACTGTTCCGAAAGAGCGAATGAAGGGCAAGCCGGAAGATCGCACCGAACACCGCGTACCGATTTGCCCGGCTGCGCTCAAGCTACTCGGCAAACGCGGTGCGCCAGAAGACTACATCTTTCCGAGCCGCCGCTACGGCGCCCGCAAGCCGCTCTGGCACGCGTCAATGCTCGTGGTGCTCAAGAGCTTGCGCGCCTCTGTTTACGTCGTTCATGGTTTCCGGGCGACGTTCTCCGGCGATTGGGCGGCAAAGGCTGGTTACTCGCTAGAGCTTCGCGAGCGCGCCTTGCACCACGTTGTCGGCGATAGCTCGCTAGTCGCTTACAACCGGGATGAGCTTGTCGAGCAGCGGCGCCCGATGATGGCGGCGTGGGCCAAGTTCGCAATCGGGACGCGATGAGCAAGCCGCCCCGACACAAAGCTTGGGAAGCTGCCGTTCTGCCATTGAACTACGCCCGCATCTAACTGATTTTATTTTAGAATTTCATTTCGGCCGCTTTTCGATCCCTGCCAAATCCCTGCCAACTTTGCACCGTTCCGACCCCCGGACCTCGTTATAGACCGCCCCAAATATTTGTGGGGTCGCCGGAGCCTGGAAATTAAATGCCGCTATCCACAGTATGATAGTTTTTAGACCGGAGATGCAAACAATAGGTTGCGCCGGCAAATAGGATGTTTAGTATTTGCAACGTCCTTAATGTTTAACGAGCTTAATATTTAACGAGGAGGCTTTGATGAGGATGAGCTTGAGCAAGTTTCTGACTGGGTCAGCGGTCGCGCTCACACTTGCGCTGGGAGGCGGAAGCTCAGCATTTGCGGATGTCTTCACGCTCGCCAACAGTAACGGTGGTGATGGCTACGTTGTTGGTATTCCCGGCGGGTTTGACCTTTTTGGTTCCAACAATGGCGCCCTCACTAACACCGCAACGTACTTGGCTACTGCAAGTGCTAACGAGACACTGACGTTTAACTGGGTTTACTCAACTGCCGACTGTTGTGGGGGATTTTACGACCCCGCGGGCTACGATGTGAATGGCGTTTTGACCCAATTGTCCCTCAACCTAGCACCAGGCGTGGGTTCAAGCGGGACTGCAACGCTTTCTCTTAATGCAGGAGATAGCTATGGCTTTTACGTTTACAGCCCTGACAGCATTTTAGGCCGAGGCGATATCGCTGTGACTTCCGCCGTCCCCGAACCTTCGACATGGGCAATGCTGCTTCTCGGCTTCGCAGGCATCGGCTTCATGGCGTATCGTCGGAAGTCAAAGCCAGCATTGATGACCGCCTGATCAACGATCATCGGGTTTGAATTGAGAGGCCGCCTTCGGGCGGCTTTTTCTTTGGCAACTCGTGAAGCCGCGACTTCTGTTCAATGGCACATTTCGGAAGTGCCACAGTAGTCGCCGCATGTCCGTTGTTGAAGGATGAACGGACCTAGCTCAGGCGCGACCCAAGGTCCGTTTTTGAATAGCGGACGGAGCACCAAAACCTTCAAAAGCAACGTTAGGGCTTCCTGCCCTTCTGGGCCGTCGCTTCGGCGGCTTCTATCAGCCGCTCAACGTAGTTCGCCGCGAACGTCCATCGGCCTCCGCTAGTCGCTCGACCGAAGCGAGGCCGTGACGCGCTCTGGTGGGTCATCCGGCGCGACCCTGACTATAAGTCCGAACTTTCCCGACGACGATGGAAC
>OCZT010003024.1_pt1 | contig 17309 bp, 12 predicted proteins | sample 1539031 | NCBI WGS metagenome assembly OCZT01 (sample SAMEA3539308, study PRJEB22396) | soil metagenome | biome: tundra; feature: field; material: soil | place: USA | collected 2010-05 | depth 0.15 m | reverse complement strand
CAAATCAACTAGAATGTGGCGGAGCTAATCTCCGCCATGTTCAATTATGGTAAAAATGATTCCCCCGGCTGCAGATCTTTTATTTGCCTTCAGCATTTTACTCTCATAATATCAGGTCACCCTGCAAAGTATTTCAGGTATTACCCAATTGTTTCCTCTACGACTAATAATTAGGTTAAACCTCCTGCTGAAAAATAATTAGCAGCATATTAAAGATAATTCGTGGATCGGCAGACCGCAGGTTCGCTTCATCATAAAAATGAGGAAATATGGAAAACACAGTTCTAACAAACGATCAAATCAGTCTTAATCTTCGGGACAGATGTTTTAATTTAGGTTTACCCGCTAGTTCAAGGGATGACCTTAGCACCTTAAAAATGTATCTGGACTTAGATTCTAAATCAGAAGTAGAAAGTTTCAATTTCTATGTAAAAAAGGAGACAAAAAGGAAAATGGGAATTAAATCTCTGTTTCTTAAAATGTTTTCGATTTAAGTGTCGAATCGTTTAGGAGTTGATAATGGGTCAACAGCAACTTCTTCTCATCGTTCTCGGCGTTATCGTAGTTGGTATCGCTGTAGTAGTAGGAATAAATTTATTCACCGCAAACGCAGTATCTTCTAATAGAGACGGCGTAGTCGCAAATCTAAACAATTTAGGAGCTATGGATCAGCAGTTCTACAGAAAACCGACCTCAATGGGCGGCCAATCATGATAGATTATCCGAAAGGAAGATTAAATAAATTCATACGTTGTAATAATCCTCATTTAATAAAGCTTTTAATTCACTAATTCTTAAATCGAAGGGTTTTGAGCAAAATCTATCAACTGCCCTTTTCCTCAATTCGGATTTTATAGGATCAGTTTCATTATATTTTAAAATAGCATCTTTGATAATATTACTAATGGTCCTTTCATTTAGTTTGTTCCGGAATGGATTTAAAAAATTATCAAAAAAATCCTGCTCATTTATATCTTTGTTGATTTTATTTTGCATTCTTTTCAATTGTTTTAGTAATTAGTTCAGGAGGGAAGGAATCGACTAAAGTCATTAGTCGTACATTGTTTCAAGATATTTTAAAACTTCTTTATTATTATCTAATGAATTGGCTAATTGTATTATCGAAATAAAATCGTTTTCGTCAGCAGCTTCAAAAGCTTTATCATGGCTTTTTTCTTTTAATGACTGGAAACTTAGATTTTTGTTTTCCTTAATAGAATTCTCTAAACATTCCAGATCCGATTCACTGAGCTTGTCAAGGTTTGGTTTTCGTGATGGGATGATTTTATTATTTTCGACCTTAAATGAATCTTTTTATTTTTTGATTATATATAATTTTATCGCTCAACCGTTACAAATATAATACATTTTTTCAATAAAAATGTCCCCTAATAAATAACTGTTTATTTCCTTACAATTATTTAAGAAGAAAAGACAAAAGAATCAAGTATTAAGATATGAGGTAAGTCAAGCAACTTATGTCCCCATCAAGACTGTTTTTTGAGAAAATGTTTGGGCGGAATGGGGGGATTTGACTCTAAAAATTTTATATAAATATTTTAAATGAATATTGATGTTTAATAATAAAAGTTTTAGGTTTGGGGTGGTTATACGCGAAATTATTCACAAAAGGAATAAATATCGACCAAATAATATACGATTGTTCAAAATAGTTTTTTAACTAAAAATCTCTTTAAAACAATTACGGAGTATATTATGAAGTCTACTTCTCTGCCAGATAGTTTTCCAATCAGAACTAATCTTATAAGTAAAAATTTAACAACGCTGCTAAATGAATACTTGCGTATTCAAATTTGCGATATTCCGTATTCTGAAAAATCTAATCTGCTAAATGATTTGCATATAACAGCAAGGAGATTCCTGATAATTTATTGGGAAAAGTATCTTAATAATCCCGGGAAAAAATCATCTATGAGATTAAAGGGGTTCGAACGGGATCAATTTCTTTATGAAACACTTATTACTTTAGTTAATGCAGTGCAGAGCAAATTGCCGACAGAAGAAAATTTTGATCTTCGATGTAAACTGCTCAGCGGAGTAACTTCCCATAAAGAGGGAGATATCAAAGAATATTACAACCGTTCCACTACACGTTACCACCTATTCAGCTACTTATTTGATATCATTTATAATAAAACAAAGTTAACCAAACTAGAGAGAAAATTGGTAGATTTTTATATGGAGGGGGCAGTACCGAAGGTTACATATACCTCATCATTATTAAAAGAAGAGATAGATCAGCTGATAAGAAAATTTAAGATGTTTGCACACTTTAACTCTTACAGATCGACGCATAAATTATACGGGAAGACAATTAAGTTAACACAGAAATATTTTGATTACATAAGGGAAATTGAGAATAATGATCAAATGAGTGATTTCTTCATAGCCAAAGTATTTTCGATAATATATAATTATAATGAGGTAATAATTGAATCCAAAGGCGAGTATCATTTTTGGTTAATACTTCAGGGAACAGAAGATACAATTTCAGAAACCCGCGACTTTCAATATTTGAAACGAGTATTGGAAACGGAAGAAGAAACTTCTGAGAACAAACATATAATAGAATATTGCAGAAACAGGGTGGAAAATGAACCGGTAATAAAACTAAATGACGAATATGAGGAAGGCAAGGATATTGAGACAGTTGAGGAACCAGATGAGGAATGGACTCCGGGGTATAAATCAAATGAGACGGTTGAATTAAGCATATATGACAGCATGAAAGATGAGCTTTGGGATGATACGGATTACCTTCTTGAGGAATTTGATAATTCAGGGGAAGAAGAAGGGGCTTTGGAGCCGGAGGAGTTGGCGGAGGATGGAGTTCCGGATCAGGAGGATGAAGCGGAGAATTATTATGAACCCAGAGCTCCGATTGATTTGGAATATCTAAAATCTCTATTAGATCCGGAAAATCCGGACGATAATGATGATGGAGACGATCCAAACTTTTTAACAGATTTGGATGGACGAAATAATTAGAAGAACGTGGACGCGACGGATGGAGATGATTAGAAAATCGGGTTAGAGGTTTCTTGAAGGGGGAGATATGTAGTAATGTTGTTGTTGGTTGAAGCGGGACTTCGTAAGGGGTCCTGCTTTATTTGGGTTATGCAATTGACATATACAATTATTTAGAGGCATGAAGATAGACTAAATAAAATACGGTTGAGGTTCGAATAGTACTCAAATTCACTGATCTACAACAAACTCATATCAGGAGTATTTTATGCAGTCTAATTCCCCGTCACCCAGCTCCCCTGTCCATTTCAATTTATTTAATAGAGAGATCACCGGCATACTTGATGAATATTGTTATAAGCAATTGACAAATATTCCACAAGCGCTCCAACGATTAATGATCAATAAAGTCAATATAACGGCGCGCAGTTTTATACTTCTCTTCCAGAGGAACTACCTGGATAATCCAGACAGAACGAAAATAAATCCGCAAGATTTAGAAAAGCTTTCCAATCTATATGAAACACTCCGTTTGATAATAGGATCGGTAGAGCATAATTCAATAGGGAAAAGAGATTTCAATCTGAGATGCAGGGTGCTAGGCGATCTAATTCCGATGCCGGCAGAAGCGCTTGAAAAATTTATGTACGGTTCGCCGCGGAAGTTTCATTTATTCGGGTGTTTGAATGAAATAATATTTGTCCATTTGAAATTATCGGATAATAAGAGGGAGATATTAAACCATCAATTCGGATTTTCTGATAAATATGAGCAGATACAAAAGTCGAAGCTGGCAAAAAAGCAAAATATATCCAGAAGTTCAGTTTCAAGTGCGACAGCTGTAATTACGAGAAAGACAGACGATGCGATAAAGAGATTTAAGTTTCTTGAGCCTTACTATTCGTATAAAGTGAGGTACAAATTAGACAGGGGAATTATAGAGGTAACCGCGGAGATGTGCAACCGCATAAGGAAAGAAGAGGGGGTGGACGGGATAACTCCCTATTTTGTAGCGAGAGTATTTGCCCTAATATATAATTGCAAGCTACGCCAAGTTCCTTACGAAGGAGACTTTGTTTATTTCCTTGTGCGGAGAAAGGCAGACAGCAGGAATATTTTTCAGACGCCGGAAAGTGCAGTTGACAAGAAGAGTTTCAAGCGTTTATTTGAGAAGATGGGGAAAGATATAGAGGCGATGGAGAATTTGTGGGACTCGGAAGATTATATGAAAGTTCTGGATTGTATGATGAAGAGGGAGAAAAGGCAGCGGGGATGATTTTTTTGTGGGGGTGTTAGGAATGGATGGGATTTAGAATGAGAGAGCCGGACTGCGGGGGCGGTTCGGCTTTTTGATATTGGGTGATTTCAAATTCGCGATTACTTTTTCAACCGATCTGTTCGTTTAAATATTTCTAGGTTATTTATGTCATAAGGGTATTATCAAAAAGAGTAGGATATTAATAAATATAATGCAAGAGCTTGTATATTGTTTGATATTTAACGATTTTTCTTTGGTCTAATTGCTATTGACAGCGAAAAATAATCATTGTTATTAATCAAGTATAAAAAAATGAAAGTACAAATTTCAAATGATTTATGGTTAAATAATTTTGAGGATTTAGCAGGTAAATATTTCCCGCTTTCGACAAAAGAAAAAACAGTTCAATTTGTCTTCGATGATAAACTTGATAAACTAAATTCATTTTCAGCTACTTTATTATTCGGATGGGCGCTTTTTTTAAAGGCAATGAAGAAGGGTAATAAAGTTGAATTTATAATTGATTCAAGCAAGTTATCCAATAGAGCCGCAAAACTATTTTATAGTTTAGAATTGTTCAACACACTAAAATTTTATGGTGTCACAATACCAGAGAAATACTATGAAAATAAACCCCCAAATTATCCGATCAAAATTATCAAAAACAAAAATGATCTTAAAATTGTTTTAGATGATATAGAAAAACGATTATACGAGAAACCAAACGAAAAATTTATAATTAATGATATTACCAACATAATAATCCGTGAGTTGATAGGCAATTCACTTGAACACTCCAATAAATATTCTTATCCCTTTCTTTTTATAACCGATATTGAAATCATACAAAAATCCAAAAGTACTTTTTTAAATGGCTATGAGGTTGGGTCAAAATTATTGGAGATTCATGTTGGTGATTTAGGTCCGGGAATATTTTCAACATTGCATAAATCACTTCCAGAGAATTGGGCTTCCTCCTTGGTTAAAAACAAAAAAATGACGGATAAAGAAAAGGTGCTTTTATATGCTTTTGAATACTCATCAACCTCAAATCAAGAAAAAAGAAAAGAACGGATCAAAGAACTAATTCAAAATGACAATATTAGTATAGAACCTGAAATGATTGCTTCTGGATTGTATAGTATGCTTGGTGTTGTGCGAAATTATGGTGGGCAGTTCCTAATTAAATCTTTTCATAAAATAATCGCATTTGATTTTAATAATCCTAATCGGACATTAGAAGTAAAAGGATTGCATGGATCCCAATATGATTTCAAGAATTACTCTAAAATACCGGGTACTTTTTTTAAGATTGTCATTCCACTAAAATCAGATTATAAATATCTCTTTTCAGGAGGGGTAAAAATCAATTTACCCAAGGAAAGAGATATAAAAGTCTTGAATTTTAGAATACCAGAGTTATTTCAAAATGTTGAATCTATTTTTATTAACCATTTTATCTCAGTAACTCAAAAAATATTCATTAACAACAATTCAAAACCCATTGTAATAATAATAGAATTACCAATAAATCATTTAACTTCTAAAGCTCAACAAGTATTGATTCTTCATCTATTAAACCATTATCACGATAACGTCTTTCTTGTTATCAACTCCGAACATTATACTCCTCAAGTTTATTATGATAAATTAAATCTTTTTAAGGAAAACAAAATATTTATAGGAAATATTTATAAAAATCAGTTTCATGAAATAGGGTATACCGAAGAACACAAGGTAAGTACTGTCGGAATTGTCAGTGATATTTTTCATAAAAATGAGATCAATAGAATTAATACTGACTTATATCTTAATTGGAAAAATTCTTTATCAAAGATACTCGGATCTAATAGAGTCAGATTGACAGAAGGTCCATTTTTATTTGAAAAACAAAACTATTATACAACCGTTTTTTACCAAATAGACAATATTTTGGATGTTGAGTTGTGTTTAGATCTTTATTCATCAATAGTAGCAAATTATGTCCACGATAACCAAATAAAAGTAATAATCCTTGAATCAACAAATCTTTCCAAATTAATTAAACCAATTAATAATAAACTTGAAAATCTTTTTAATGAAAAAATCGATGTTCTTGTAAATAATTCTCATATTGTTTCGCAATCACTAAATTTTTCTAAAGTAAAAGGATTAATATTAACTGATATAATCTGCACTGGCGACACTATAAAAAGTTTTGTCGGTAAATTAACTCATATTAAAATTGATAAAATATTTACTATTGTTGATGGGAGAAAAGAGAATATAAACCTGAGCTTTGATATTGAGAAAATACATTATCATTATGAGGTTGAATGTATAAAGAGTGAATATATCACCCCACTTTTTCAGCATCCCTATACAGGATCAGAAAAAGAACGGATTGTTGTAGTTGATCAAGAAACTAAACGCCCGACTATCAAAGAGCGTGTTAAAAGACCCGAGCCAGAAGTAGAAAAAGAACCAATTATAAAATCTATTGAAGCTAACTCACTATTAACTGGACATTTAGAATATAGAGGGAAACATTATAGTTTTTATATTTATTTTCCATTGTTTTTTAAATCTATACAACACAATATAGAGAAATGGTTAAACGAACAATTATCTATCTTAAAAACTACAATAAAGGAGAATGATATTGCTATCTGCTTTTATGATGATGATAATTTGGTGTGGATTCAAAGATTCTTATCAAATATTTTTGGAGATAAGGAACTTGAGTTTATCACTGTAAATAACAATAACTTAGCTAATCCTTTTCCACCATCAAACACCGCGAAACGTAAAGACTGGATATTATTCTTACCCGCTATTTCTTCAGGCGATACACAAATGAAAATGATCGAATGGGTTTCTCGTTTTAGACCAAATTCAATTCATTTAATTTCCTTTGTAACACGGATGAATTGGTATTATTCTAATTTTTATGATGGTATTTCTGAATATAGGGGGGCAAGGTTCACCATGTCTAATTATACTCAATTCCCGATTGGGAGCCATAAAAAAGATAGCATCGATTGCCCAAACTGTGCAGTATTAATGTCATTAAGAAAAATTATTTATGATCAACATAGTTCTATCCAAAAATTAGTACTAAAAAAGTTTGATCAATATGATATTATAAATATTGACGACATTGATACTGCAAATGTTCTATCATACACTGCGGTTCTAAACAAAAAAGAAAAAGAATATTTATCTCTTCGAACCGTGATTAGGTCACTATATGAATCGGCAATTACTAATGTCGGTAGTAGTAGAAAATACTTATATAAAATGTTGAAAGAAAGCAGGGAGGCGCAACTTGCTCTAATTGAGAATATCTCTAGAGAATTTACCTTAAATATTTACCAATCAAATGTGATGAACGAAGTGTTATATAGCACTAAAGAATTTGGGAGTATGTATGAAATAATAATCCAGTTGTGTAAAGATATCCTTAAGGAACCTCCGCCTTTTCCTCTTCGGAATTATTTGCTTGGAATAGCGCATTTAGTACCTGATACTTTATCACAGAATTTAAAACAATTATTAATTAATTACTCTTCTTCTAATTTAGATTTTGAGGAAATAATATGTTGTATGCTAATAACAAATAATCTTAGCATAAATGTTGAGGAATTACGAAATTTAGAATTTGAAGACACTTTAAACAATAAATTGTTTGTTGATTTTATAAAATATATTCTCGACCAAAGAACATATCCATCTGAATGGATAAGAAGCTTAGAAATAATTCAAAAAATTTATGCTAAATTATATCGATCTTCTTTCCCAATTAATACATTAAGTGGATTATTAAGTAATAAAGAGAGTATCACACCATTAGAGTGGGCAGGTATTGTGGATCAAATAAATCAAGCCTATAATGATTGGAGGAAATATATTAATGAATGGAAACCATCGTTAATCAATTCAAAAGCAATACTAGTTATTGATTCATATTCTCCAACCGATAAAATAAGATTAGTTGAACTACTTGATAAAATAACCGAGGAACTCAAAGGTCTTCTTGAATTTGCTAAATCTGACCCTTTTTCCATCTCTACTGATTCTCAAAAGGATTTTTATGATAAAATAAATCATATTTTAATATATAGGGGAGACATAAATGAATTGATTTATGATCGGTTTGTTGTTGTCCCTTATAATATTACAAATCAAAAAGAATTATTTTTAACTTCAACATTACAATTGCATCTCGAATATGATTTTCAAATTGAAAAAAAATTATTTATTACTAAGCTTCAGTTGGATTATCTTGTTAAAGAAATACTGATGAATTGCGTAAATTATAGTAAAGAAGTGAAGGGAAGCTATGTGAAAATAGTTATAAAGGAAGAGGATGCTAACTATGTTTCCTTTGAATTTGAAGATGACATAGAAAAGGATTATAAGGAAGGTGGTATTGGAGCAATTTATTCACATTTTGATAAATGCAAGGAATTTGGTGCAAAAATAGAGATTTCCCATTTAGAAGAAATAGAGAGGAAATCAATTAAGAAAATTAAAATATCAATATTAAAATGGCCCCGCCTTTGGGAATAAATGGAGATATGTTATGAAAAATTCTTTATCGATACTATTAGTTGATGATCATCCGCAAGCAAAATTATTAGTGGAAAATTTCTTAAATAATCACGGGATTAATAATAAAATAAATTTTATGCTCTCCCCTAATTCAAATTTTACAGAATGGGTTAATAGTAGTGATTTTCCCAAAAGGTTCGATTTAGATAAATATGATTTTGCTTTTGTGGATATAGAATTAGATCCCGAACATAAAGCTCAACAAGATTATGCTGGTGCCCAAGTTGTCCTGCCATATCTTAGAGTTAACGCTCCCTGGTTACCCATTGTAGGTTATTCTAGACTTTACGAAAGTGATGAACCTAAAAGATATAATGCAATCATTAATGCTTATGCCGGAACCTATTCTTTTGATATAGGTATTCCAAGATCTATTTTTACGAATGAGCAGGTGAATCGCACCAATATAGAATTTCTTTTAAATTCTGCTTTAACAAATAGAATCTCAGCGTGTATAAGTGTCTCCCCCGATCTTTCTAATAAACCTACTATTAACATGGATTCAATTAAAAATACGCTTTTTAAGATTGATGAAGATATTGAGAATCTATTACAGAATTTTTTTTGGTTTTCTAAAAATGTTTTTATTGAAAAATTTACGCCAGGATTTTCTGGTTCTCTAGTCCTTAAGGCTTTTACTGATATTGATTTGGAACATTCCTCTGAAGAAAGTATGTGGATAATAAAAATAAATTCGTCCCCATTTAAATTGCACAGAGAATTGAGAAGTCATCAAATTATGACTAGAAAAGGACTCTCCCATGCAATGATGGTACCATTATTGTGGCCAAATGTTGTCTGTGATGGCAATTGTACTATAATGGGGTATCAATTCGCTAAAGATTATTTGCCTATTTCACATAGTTTGGTATCAAAAGATGAATTATTTAAATCCCTAAATTCAATTTCAAGTTCATTTAAAGCTTTTTATAGTAGAAATTCCATTGAAAGAAGGGAATTAAGGAAAATCTTACAGGATAATATTGGCCCGATCATATTGTCAGATATCGATAATTTTGACATTGTACCAGCAAATTTAAAATTATTATTAGAAGACTACTATAACGGCTCAAGAAATAAAACATTGGACCAAACATTTGTATTTTCTTCTTGTTTAATACACGGTGACCTTCATTGTGATAATATGATGACCAATAAAAACAACATATTATTTATTGACTTTGCCCATTCTCAGCAAGGTCCAATTATTTATGATATTTCAAAATTGTTTTTAGACATAATTGTCCGATTAACCGAAACAAAAACAGAGAACTTTTGTGGATTTGATCAAGGGAAGGTAATTAAAGAAGTGTCCAGTTTACTTTTGGATATGTTTGATTTTAACCATTTATTGAAACAGAATGACAATTTTTTTCTGTTAAACTTATTAATTGTATTTCAAACAATTAATTATTTAGGGTTTAAAAAGGATGATCTAGTAATAAAAAAATGGTTGCGATCCTATTTGCAAATATTCCAAGATATATAATTATAATAGGATCAATAAGTATAAAAATGATAAAAAATTGTCTTTTGAATACATATTAACATTTCATTTGATATTTTTTTGTTTATGTCTGTTTTGACTACTAGAATTATTATTTTCCCTTAAACTTTTGTTTCGCGTAAATTATCATTTAGCTTAGACCATTCTTTACCATTTAGCATTACAAATCTTATTTTGCCCATGCTTAATCCGGCATAGAAATCACCTAATTGTCTTTTTTCTATTGAATCTGGAGTATTATATCTGTCAGAGCCTTTATATTCTACTATGACAATGGTACCATCTTTAAGTTTTACAATGAAATCAGGATAAAATTTATCTGAAGATGTTTGAAGCCAAAAGGCATAATATTCCTGACGTTCCAAATTTCTAATCCAATAATCGACATTAGGGTTTACATCAATGCTAAATGCACATTCCGCTTCTTCATCATTCATATCTCCAATTTGAGAGTGAAAATGTTTTGAATATTGCATACTGCCACTGTAAAAACTAAATGCCGGATAGAGATCAGGAAATATAAAGTCCTCTCCAAGACTAAATTTGCTTAATTTTTCTTTGACAACACCAGGTTGTACAAATAATAATTCCTGATAACCTTTCTTTTTTGCATCAATATAAAGGTTAAGAATTTTTTTTTTGACAGCATCCTTTAACTTAAAACGTACAAAGACAAGATGATCAATATTTAACTTCCTAGTATTGATCAAATCATCCACCAGGCTGGAGATAAAGACTAACATTTGAATATTTGGGATTGATTGATGCCGACATTCTTTTACAAGCCAATTGATTAAACCAGGTTGACCCATTGTACTTGAGATTATTAAGCTGGATAATTCTTCTTGAATAGTTGTTGCATTGTATGTGTAGGTATTTCCTTTAGAATCAACATCAATTAAACCTTTTGTGCCTGAGTCAACTTTTACAGGAAATTCACTTTCAGTTAATGAATGGTTACAATTGTTTAATTTCCAATCTAATGGAAGTAGGACTTCTTCATCAAAAACTTTCAATTCACTATCAAAATCTATGAGAAGCTGAGGAATTAAAAGAATTTTCCCTTGTTTATGAAGTGAAATATAAGATTTACTAAAGGCTTTAATATCCTGATAGACTCTTTCTAATTCTTTTTTATCTTCTTCTTTAGATAAAATATTTTTTATTTCTTCTTTTTCATTTTCATTAATATTTTCTTTTATAACCAAAGTCTTTTCTTCGGGAAGATATTCAATTTTATTTTGTAAGTCTTCACTTAATTTGTCAATCGCGAATGGAGATGATAATTCGACACTAATATTACCAAAGAAGGGACCAAATGTTATTTGCTGCGGACTAACTTCAATGAGTTCAGACGCTTCCACTGAAGTAAATCCAGCATCAATTAATGATTTTTCTAGATTTTTTGCAGTATTATAAAAGCTGTCTGAAGAAACAAATGCATAAGCGCGATTTAGTTCCTCTTTATTTTTCTTTTGTACTTTAGGCATCCTAAGAATTCTGCCGAGCAATTGTTCAACATCTTTACTCGAATTAACGGTGGCTACAGAACAAAAGATATAAGCAAATGGACAATCCCAACCCTCTTTTAATGCCTGCTTGGTTATTATGAAACGAATGGGTTCATCGTTTGAAAGCAAATCTTTATTCTCTATTCCCTTTTCACTTCCGGTTGCAACAGCAACCTGATCCTCTGGAATGTTCATATTATGAAGCAAAAAGTTTTTAACTTCATTAACATTTATTGTGCTTTGAGTTTGACTGTCATTTTGAGCTTGCAATAGTACAATCGGTCTTATATGCTCACCAGTTAAAGATTCTTCAGCTTTTGTTAATATTTCCAATTCCTGCTGCTTCTTAACAGCATCCGATATTGCAGTTTGCCAATCAAGAGTAGTTAGTAATTCGATTGGCATTTTTATCATATCTTCTGCTTTTAATTCTGCAGCAGAAACACTATAAAGCACATTACTGCGGTCGGCACCTTTTGTTTTAGGAGTGGCAGTAAATTCAATAATACATGCGGGATTAAGCCTTTTTAATACCTCAAAAGTTAATTCCGTCCTTGCATTGTGAGCTTCATCTATAATGAAGACTGGATTATTCAGGTAAACAAGATTTGCTAAGGAATGGACCGGATTATTAGAGCCTTCAACTTTTTCAAGAATTTCAATTTGCTTTGGTTTTAAATTTTCAAAGTTTGATGAAAGGCTATCGTTTTGTTCATATACTTTTCTACCTTCCGTCTTATCAACACGCCATGATGCAAAGGTTGAAATAATTATAGTAGTATTTGTCAGTAATGAACCTTTATGAAGATTTCTTGCCTCTTCGACTTTTAATATTTCAACATTATCATTAAAATATTCGTTTAATGCTCTTCTATAATAATGATTTGAATCAATCAAACAATTATAAGTTTGTTCCAAAATGGCATTACTCGGAACGAGCCAAATAACTAATGAGAAATCTCTTGATAAAAATTCTTTACATGCAATAGAGACAGAGTGAGAAGCAAGGATTGTTTTGCCCCCACCGGTTGGTAGTCTGAGACAAACATAGGGAATATCTTTAAATCCTGCATTGCTATAGACACCTGTTTTACCGAAATTTTCAAGTGTTGATTCTGCATAACATTTTGAAACTACTTTATCAACAGCACAACGCTGCAAGAAAAGTGAGAGTTTATCAAGGGTTGTTTGCTGATATTTTTTAAGCATTAATTAGCTCGTTTTAATTTCGTATGGTATTTGTTTGAAGACGATATTTTCTTTTCCCAATTTTTCTGAACTAATTCGATTACTTTCACCGAAAATTATTTTCGGTCCTTTATGTGGGGGTAATGATGAAAGAATTCTACTTGTTAAGACATTTCCACCGTTAATAGATTTATCTCCCAGAATCCCATTAAAAAGCAAATAGTATGCAATACCTTTGTACTTTCCAATTAAAGGTGTGTTTAATTTGGAACTTTCCTTCAAAGGGATACCCGTTTCTGAAAAGAAAACATGATATGCTAATTCTTTAAATTTTACTCCCTGACTTACAGTTCCATATTTATCAAAGAGCGATGCACCAAGCTTGCAATAACGGAATCCTTCAATTTTTCTTTCTATTTCTTCATTTGGTCCAGACTGTTTATTTATTATATAATCATTGATAACTTTTTTAAATCTTTCAAATATTATTTCATGAGCAATTTTCTCTTCTAATTCAACAAGTATAAATTTACGGTTACCTCCATCTTCTTTGTTTAAATCCATAACCGCGTGACCTGTTGTGCCGCTTCCAGCAAAGGAATCCAATATAATTGAATTTTTGACGGTTATCATTGTAAGAATTCTTTTTATAAGATCAGGATTTTTTTCACCATATGGATAGTTCCAATTAAATCCAGCTTCTTGCAAATCTGTCCAGTTAGTGTCCAACATCGTTTCGCTAGATTCTGCCAAATGATATTGAGGTTTACCGGTTTTAGGATTTGGTCGCAACAATTCATTGGAAATCATTTCTTTTGTTCTGTCTTCTGAATACATCCAATGACGATTTTTAGGTGGTTTATAACCGAATAATTCATACTCCATCGTTGGACGTATTCCAGGTGCATCGAAAGCATGCCATCTTGGTGGTTTTTGTTGTCTTTTAGTTGGGGGTATAATTAAACATTTATCAGTCCTTGCATAAAACAATATCGAATTGTGGCCAAAGTTTATTGCTTTAATTTTGTCGCGTTCACGAATATTTTTTTTTACTCTGGATACAATAAAAGTATTTCTATAATTGTTTTCTCCAAATATTTCATTCATTAGTAATTTTAAATTGGCTTCTTCATTGTAATCAATACTAACAAAAATGCCACCATCTATGCTTAGAAGTTTTTTTAACAAAGATAATCTTGGATACATCATACAAAGCCATTTATCATGACGTGAGAGGTCTTCGCCTTCAGCACCGACGACTTTGTTAAGCCAAGCTTTAATTTCAGGAGAGTTTACGTTATCGTTATATTGCCAACCTTCGTTTCCAGTATTATAAGGGGGATCTATATAAATACACTTAACTTTACCGGCATAATAAGGTAACAATGCTTTTAGTGCATGAAGATTATCCCCTTGAACTAATAGATTCCCGCTATCCTTATCTCCAACTGATAAACTTTCATTATATTCCAATAAACGATATGGAATTTCTAAGTGATGTTTTTCTACAGATTCTTTACCAATCCAGGTTAGGTTGGGCATAATACTAAGACATCCTTAATAAAATTGTTAGACATTATAATCAGGCTTTTGGAAACAAAAGTTGAAATGGCATCGATTTATATTGATTTATAATACTTTTGACTCCAGCATCACAACCTTTGAAACTTTTTAAATAAGTATTTTCAACGAAATTGTAAACCTCTTTATCAATTTCGATAACATATTCGATTCCACTTATAGGTTGAGAAAATAATATACCCCAATCATATAATTCCCTTATTTCGGGTACATGATTCAAAGATTCACCAAGGAAAATATTATTTGTTTGAACTCGACGATTTATATAAAACCAATAAAGAAATAAATATTTTTGAAAACTTTGGTTATCTAATTTTAAAATCCATCTAATTCCCCCATCTTTTTTTTTATAGACTTGAGGATTTTTACGATTATAATAAAATTGTAAGAAAACAACAATTATCAACACAATGATAATTATAATTTGATAATTGTTGAGAATTAATTTGACAAACAAAAGATTAATATTCCAATTATAGGTGTATAATTTATAAATAAGTCCAAATAGGAAAATCAATCCAGCAGCTATTACTTTTGACCCTACAGGATCTTTCCATATTTTTTTAATGAAAATCATTTTATATAATATTCAGATTTTATCTGTTTTGAATTGTATTTTTTGTTATTAATCCAAATATGTTTGCGTTATATTAATAAAACATACAGAGTGTTATGTTTCACTTTTATAATCAATTAAATAGCTTCTTAATTTTTCTACTTTAAATGGTGTGGCCGGAGTATAGATAGTTCTTATTGTAAAAACATATTGATCTGTTCCTATATTTATTTTATCAGCTTTTAATTTATCGAGAAGGGTTGGTAATATTTTACCGTGGAATAGTGCATCATCAGTAGTAGATTCAATAGTAAAAGTCGGTATCTTTGTGACCAAATCAATTTCCAGAAATATTCCAGAGATCTCTTCGACATCGGTAATATTAGGGAATGTTTCACCAATAACTTTTTTAATAATTGCAGCTTTTTCTTTATTAATTGTTGCTTCTGGGATATATTCTTTTTTAGGATTTATAAGTGCGGAAGAAAAAAATGCATTTTTGTCAATTATTGCATTAATAATTTTTGAATATTCACCAATGAATTTTTCATTATTGGTTGATTCTAAAACTTTTATGAATTCTTCTTTACTTTCAGCAGTAAATAGTTCAATAACTTTTTCTACTTTATCAAGTTCGGGTATTTCGTCAAAAAGATTCCATTCATAGGATAACTCAATAGTAAAACCTAACGAACCTGCTTTCAAATTAGAAAGCGCAATTTTTTGTTCTATATATCTTGGATCAATATTAATTATAGATTTAATTATTTCTATGGAAGGTTCTAAAATTTTTCTAATTGCCCATAATTTTACATTATTTACTAAGTCTTGAGAATTTATATAAAAATCGATTAATATTTTATTTTTTTGTTTTGCCTGTAATATTTTTGAAATATGATTAATACTGTCTTCAATTTGTACGGGATTATTATACTTTAATTTATAACCAGATTCAATTTCATAACGTTCCAAAAACTCCTCAATTGGTATGATAAAACATGATTTTAATTCACCACTCGCTAATGAATAAAAGAATATAAATGCATTACCAGATTCGGAATTCTTGAAAAGAATATCTAGCTCAACTTCACCACTCAAAAATTGCTTTAATCGATTGTCACTTACTAAAATAGTAGCTCTTATTTCCTCCTCATTATTGTCATCTATTAAGTAAGATAGATATTTCTGACCAAGCTTATCCATTTCCAATGAAAGAATAGGATAGTCTTGAAAATCCAATATTTCAATGACTTCTAAATCCAGAAGATTATTAGGCAAACGATATTTATCGTCCAAAATATTCATTTATTCAATTTCGCTCATTTCCAAACATTCAATTTCTGAAATTGACCTGTAATTATAGATCCAAAAACTGTAATGTTTGCCATCTTTTGTAAAAAATTTACCTAATTTTTTATTAATTTTTAATTTTGCAATAAATTTACCTAATTTTTTATTTCTCTTGAGTGCGTCGTTATACGCATTTTTTGCATTATTAAAATCGTTATAAAATGATAAAGAATAAGCGATACACAATTTCTTGTATCGTTTATTATCAGGGTATAAAACGACATAAGGTATGAATTCTTTCTCGGAAATTTCTCCATCAATAAAAATACGGAACAACACTTTCTCTGAAGAAAAAGCTTCTTTTGGTGGGCAATTATTAGGTAATTCGCTAGTGAACATATTCTCTGTTTTCTTTTTATTAGCGACAGTTATTGTAAAAGTGATGGTTACTCAAAGAACGCCATACCTATCCCGGCGAGTAGTCTTTCCGCACCAAATTCTTCAATGATCCTCAATACAATCTTTTACAATTTTTTCAGTTAACACTGTTTCCATAATAAAGGCTATATATAATAACAAAAGTAAGGGCAATGGATGAAAAACACAAATTTTGATAATTAATATTGATTGTTCTAATCAATTGTTCTATTATCAACGTTATTACCAAAAACGGCTTTGATAAGGTTGAGGGATTTGCCGGATTTGCGCTCTTCAGCTATAAGTTGGTTGAGTTCTTCTCTCTTTTTTCGAGCAAATTCTTTTTCCTTTTCTAATGCGGCTCGTTCTTTTCGCTTTTTACATATCGCTTCAACGTAGGCAAGTTTTTTCCGATCGTAT
>OCZT010003023.1_pt1 | contig 17310 bp, 13 predicted proteins | sample 1539031 | NCBI WGS metagenome assembly OCZT01 (sample SAMEA3539308, study PRJEB22396) | soil metagenome | biome: tundra; feature: field; material: soil | place: USA | collected 2010-05 | depth 0.15 m | reverse complement strand
CCAGACAATCATTTTATTGTATAGCAGGCGGGGAATATGTGAGTTGTTAACCCATGAAAGCTTTTTAGAGGAAATATAGTTTTTAAATTCAATGTTTTTTCTAATCTGCGCGATAACCCGATTATCAATGAATCTTCTTCTCGGGTTAAGATCTTCGTGGGATGGCATCCTTTTATGAAGAGCCTGATCGATCTTTTCCTGTGCAATATCAGTTACTTCAAGAACAAGTAGCAACAAATAGTGATAAAGATCGTAACTCTTACCAATGCTGAACATCAATTCTGTTTCGGCCTTGGCAAGATTTTCATCCTCCCTGCGGTTAAAAGCATAAAGAGCCATCAGGGCTTTTATACGTAGTAATCTTCTGCTTATCATTTATAAAGAACCTCAAATTTCCGCTGCAAAAATACTCTTTTTCCCTTACCTTCAACACAATCTGTCAAATTTAAGAACAAATAATCTGACAGGTTTTGATTTGATAAAATAATTGTTACATTTGACAATACAAAACAAAACCCTAACACTAACTGACTTAGAAATGGAAGAAGAAACCGGAATACAGGAAGTCATAAACGGGCATGATGAGAAAATCATAAACGAGGAAATATTCACCAAAGTGGTGCGTGCCGGAAAAAGAACGTACTTTTTTGATGTGAAAGCCACCAGAAAGGATGATTACTATCTGACCATTACGGAAAGCAAGAAACGTTTAGGTAAAGAAGGAAAAGTATTTTATGAAAAGCATAAGATCTTCCTTTATAAAGAAGATTTTGAAAAGTTTTCTGAAGGATTGAAAGACGCTGTAGCCTATATCGGTAATGGAAAAGATATTCTAAAAGCTCCTGAAACTGAATATTCTGCTGAAATAAGTGAGGAGAAAAGTGCATTGAGAGCTGAAGAATTCACAAATGTCGAGTTCGAAGACCTCGGCAAGAAGTGAAAAGGTATATTTAAATGTCTGATTACATACTCCTTGTCCTGGGGATCCTTTTCATGATAATAGGGATAATCGGATGTTTGGTTCCTGTGCTTCCCGGACCACCTCTGAGTTTTCTCGGACTAATTTTTCTTCACCTGACCAGGTTCGGACAATTTTCCTCTTCCATATTAATTATACTTGGATCTATCTCTGTCATAGTCACAATTTTTGACTATATCGTACCTGTATGGGGAACAAAAAAATTCGGCGGTTCCAAGTACGGGACAAAGGGAGCCATTGTGGGTTTAATCGTCGGCTTTTTTCTGGGTCCTTTGGGAATTGTTTTAGGTCCTTTAATTGGTGCTTTTGTTGGTGAAATGATATTCAAAGATGATCTTAATTACGCCTTTAAAGCCGGCTTCGGCAGCCTGCTGGGATTCCTTACCGGCATTGGACTCAAATTAGCTGCTTCTTTTGTAATGACTTTTTATTTTGTAAAGGAACTGATCTCCTGAAAAGCGCAGGGCATAGGGCTCAGAGTGTCTGGTTTGAAACAATAATCATTCATTTTTTAACTTTTGCCCCATGCTCCGAGCTCTGTGCTCTGCGCTAAAAAGTTCCAAGTGTCGCAACCATCACCGCTTTAATTGTATGCAAACGGTTTTCCGCCTCATCGAAAACTATTGAATGTTCTGATTCAAAAACATCTTCAGTCACTTCCATCCCGTCGAGACCAAATTTTTTGAAGATATCCTCTCCCATTTTTGTATTCCTGTTATGAAATGCCGGAAGACAATGAAGAAATTTGACTGATGTGTTTCCGGTCTTTTTAATTGCTTCCATGTTAACCTGGAATGGTTTTAATAGTCTGATTCTTTCTTCCCAAACAGAATCAGGTTCTCCCATTGATACCCACACATCTGTATAAAGGTAATCCGCTCCTTTAACTGCTTCAGCAACATTATCCGTAATATTAATCTTTGCACCTGTTTCTATTGCAATCGCCCGGCATTTAACCACCAGGGCCTCAGATGGCTGGTATTCTTTTGGAGCTGCAATTCTGAAATCAATCCCCATTTTGGCAGAACCTACCATCAGTGAATTACCCATATTATAACGGGCATCACCCATATAGCAAAAAACCATCTTATTAAAAGGTTTATCGGAATGCTCTCTCATTGTAAGGAAATCGGCCAATATCTGAGTGGGATGAAACTCATTTGTCAATCCATTCCAAACGGGTACTCCGGCGTATCTTGCCAGTTCTTCAACAATATCCTGACCAAAACCGCGATATTCAATTCCATCAAACATGCCACCCAGCACCCTGGCAGTATCTTTCATCGACTCTTTCTGGCCGATCTGGGAACCAGTTGGTCCGAGGTATGTAACATGGGCTCCCTGGTCGTAAGCAGCAACTTCAAAAGCGCAACGCGTCCTTGTTGAAGCTTTCTCAAAAATCAATGCAATGTTTTTGCCTTTAAGATGCTGTTTCTCAGTCCCATTTCTTTTGGATTCTTTAAGTTTTGCTGACAGATCCAGGAGATATTGAATCTCTTCAGGAGTAAAATCAAGCAGTTTAAGGAAATGACGGTTGTGAAGATTAATTGACATAATTAGATAATTAAAAGATAAAAGATAAAAGATAAAAGACAAAAGTAAAAAGATAAAAATAAAAAGGTTATAAGAATAATACTAAAATTTTAACCAAGGAGTATCCTGGAGTTTTCATTGGGTTATACGGATTTATTCTCCCAACCACCCCTTCTCCCAATCTCCCTTTCTCCTTTTCTCACCTTCGTTCATCTTCATACTCCATGGTTATCTTTGACCCGTATTTTTTATCAGCAAGCTTAAAGGCTTCAGTTATAACGCTTTTCTTGCCTCCATTTTTAATAAAATTCAGGCATGCCTCTATCTTTGGAGCCATGCTTCCCTTCGCAAACTGTCCTTCGTTCAGATATTTCAGCGTATCTTCATAGTCAAGAAATTCCCTGATCTCCTGGTCCGGCTTTTTATAATTGATATATATATATGGAACATCAGTAAGAATATAAAACTCTTCAGCACCTATCTGTGTAGCCAACAGTGAAGAGGCCAGATCTTTGTCAATAACTGCTTCTGCGGGCCTGACATCGTTCTTTTCATCAATATAAACAGGCACTCCTCCTCCTCCGGCTGCAATAACGATATTTCCCTTCCTGGCAAGGTCGCAAATAATCGATTCATTCATCACGCTTATAGGAACAGGGGATGGAACAACTCTCCGATAACCTCCCTGCGATTTGACCTCCTCTTTGAATATCCAGCCTTTTCGTGATGAAAGGTTGTCAGCCTGCTCTTTTGAGTATATCTTACCCACTCTTTTCTGAGGATCGGCGAATGCGGGATCATTGATATCAACCCTGACCTGAGTGACAATGCATATTACATTTTTAACTATCCCATGTTTATTCAGCACATTCCTGAACATGCGTTCTATCATATAACCTATTCCGCCCTGCGAGTCTGCCACACAAATATCGACAGGCATCTGGACTATGCCGTACATCTGTTCACCAGCATCATTTCTCATAAGGATGTTTCCTACCTGAGGTCCATTTCCGTGAGTGATAACAAGGTCGTATCCTTCATTTATAAGAAAAATGAGGTTTTCAAGAGTTTCAGTGGTATTTTGTTCCTGTTCATCAATTGTACCTGCCTGATCGCCTCTTAAGAGTGCATTACCTCCCAGAGCAGCTACTGCCAGTTTCTTTTCCATTGAACTTATTTCTAAAAGATCACAAAAATACCAAAATTCGAAGAATTCCATGCCAAAAGTCCAGGAATAGAAATCTATAGGATTATAAGGAGATAACTACCGATTGATCTTATAAATATCAGCTGTTAGAATTGAAGTTAAAAAAAAATACTACATTTACGAAATTCAAAATACAACCGGATAAGTGAGATTCAGCTATATATTGTTCATTGCATTAATCTTCGCAATAACAGGCTTCTCCTGTAAAAATAAAGGGGGAAAATATATAAATCAGGGAGAAATCCATTATAACATTGATTATGTCGGTAATTTTGGACCTATGCCTAAAGAAGTCCTTCCCAGGAATCTTATTGTATCCTTTAAAAGCAACAAAATTCTCTTCGAAATGCTGTCTTCCTTTGGAAACTCAGGCATACTAAACCTGGCCAATCCGGATAAAGGAATCTTCGATACCTATTGCAGTCTGTTTACTTTAAAATATTTCTACGCTGTACAGCCGGGAGAACAATTTCCGGGTTTGGAGGCCATGAAAGACATCGTTATTAAGAAAACAGAAAAAACATCAATAATCTGCGGCTTCACATGCAAAAATGCGGAAGTTACCATACCATCTGAGAAAAATAAAGTATATGAGATCTGGTACACGAATGAAATTAATATTAAGAACTCCAATACAGCTACTCCATTCAGTCAGATCGATGGCGTGCTGATGAGTTTTTTCTTTTTACTCGGCCCGGCCGAAGTTCATTTTGAAGCAGAGACAGTTTATAAAAAAGAAATCCCTGATGAGACCTTTGAAAGAAGACAGAAGTTTATCAGAGTTTCGAGAGAAGATATCGATAAGTTCATTAATAAAATGATCAGCCTGTAACACAAGGCTCAGGGCACAGGGCTCAGGGCACAGGGCAAAGGTAGATAGATAAAAATTAAAGACCATTTTGTCACTTCATTATTCCATCAATCCGTTATTCCTAAATATCCTTTAAAAGACAAAATCATTTATCTGCATTTTGAGTGAGGCTCAAAATTATTACCTTTGGGTTGCGTTTGAAAAACGATAACTGTTTTGAAAAATACTTTACTCCGAGATGAATAAAGAGAAGGAAGATGCCGGTAAAAAGAATGCAAAACCCGCGAAAAGTTCAGTAAAATCCAAATCCTTTGTGACAGATGAAAGGATCAAATTTGTCATAGGAATTCTTATTACCGGTTTTGCATTATATCTTCTGCTGGCTTGCGTAGCATACCTCTTCTGGTGGAAAACTGACCTCAGCATTGCTGATTCTGATATAGTTTCAGGACCCGATATAGCCGTTAAAAACTGGTCAGGAAAGAGCGGCCATTTTCTTGCTAAAATGATTATAACCAACGGGTTTGGTTTTGGAGCATTTTTTATTCCCCTGATTTTCGGCAGCATCGGATTATATCTTCTCAAGTTTCCCAACATCAAACCATTCAGGCTGATTGCCAAGTTTACTTTTGCGGCAATTATCCTTTCACTTATTCTTGGTTTTATCTTCAGCAAATCTAATGTTTACCTGGGCAGCGGACCGGGAGGCGCCCAGGGATATCAAGTTGTGAGGTGGATGAACGCTTTCATGGGAATGATAGGAACCGGGGTTATTCTGACATTCATAACAATCTCATACCTGATTTTTGCGTTGAAAGTCAAACCTGAGTCTTTCGGTATTAAATTACCTGCTTTTCTGAGGTTTAAAAAACCTGCCGATAAGAAAATCGTTGTTACTGAAGACGATATTATGTCAGATATTGAGACAGATTCAAAAAATCCTGATATTCCACCACCTGACGATAAAGCTCATGTAAACGAAAAAGTTGAGTTCGTAGTAAGGACAACACACCAATATGCTGAGGAAGTTGATTCTGATGAAGATGATCTTCCGGGAACATCCTTAACAGGTTCGATAATCAGAGATTTTGACAATGACGGAGGAGTTATTCCTGATAGTGAAAGTGTTCCGATAAATATTAATCGTCCTGAAGCCACTGATACATTACCAGAACATGAGGTTGACAAAATTATAGGCGACTATGATCCGCGTCTTGATCTTTCAAGATATAAGTTCCCTCCCGTTTCAATTCTGAAAGAACACAAATCAGAAAGTGCCTTTGATAACAACGAAGTTTTTGAAAACAAAGAAAATATTATCAAAACACTCGGAGATCATAAGATCAGTATTAAAAGTATTTCAGCTACTGTAGGTCCGACAGTGACGTTGTATGAAATAGTTCCCGAACGGGGCGTCAGGCTTGCCCGGATAAAATCTCTTGAAGATGATATTGCACTAAACCTCTCCGCACTGGGAATCAGAATAATCGCTCCCATTCCCGGGAGGGGAACTGTCGGTATCGAAGTTCCGAATAAAAAACCTGAAATTGTCTCTATGCGATCCCTGATCACTTCAAAAGCTTTCCAGGAGACAAAATTCGATATAGCCCTGGCACTCGGAAGAACTATCACCAATGAGCCATACATCGTCGATCTCACTAAAATGCCGCATCTGCTGGTGGCAGGCGCCACAGGGCAGGGAAAGTCTGTCGGCATTAATGCAATAATAACATCAATTTTGTACAAAAAACATCCCGCAGAGGTAAAATTTGTTCTTATAGATCCGAAAAGAGTGGAATTGCCTCTGTATATGAAAATTGAAAGACATTATCTTGCAAAGCTTCCGGATGAGGAAGATGCCATCATCACTGATACACAAAAAGTTATTAAGACTCTCAACTCTTTGTGCATTGAGATGGATAACAGGCTGGAACTTCTTAAAGCAGCGCAATCACGCAATATCAAGGAGTATAACGAAAAATTTATATCAAGGAAACTGAACCCTGAAAAAGGACATAAATATCTCCCGTATATAGTTCTTATCATTGATGAATTTGCCGACCTTATTATGACTGCCGGAAGAGAAATAGAAGGACCTATCGGAAGACTGGCACAGCTGGCCAGGGCAATCGGCATACATCTGATTATATCCACACAGCGGCCCTCGGCAAATATTATAACAGGCTTTATCAAAGCAAATTTCCCCACCAGGATTGCGTTTCGGGTATTTTCCTCAATAGATTCACGTACAATACTTGATGCCACCGGAGCTGACAGACTTGTTGGAAGAGGTGATATGCTTGTGTCATCAGGAAATGAGCCGGTAAGGGTTCAATGTGCTTTTATTGACACCCCGGAAATAGAGGAACTGACAGATTTCATAGGATCGCAAAAAGGCTATGCTGATGCAATGCATCTGCCGGAATATGTCGACGACAGTGAGTCAGGAATCCTTGAGGTCGATCTGCGTAAAAGAGACACTATGTTCGATGAAGCAGCAAGGCTGGTTGTTCAGCATCAGCAGGGTTCTACATCACTTATTCAGAGAAAACTGTCGATTGGATACAACAGGGCCGGAAGAATTATTGACCAGCTTGAGGCAGCAGGAGTTGTAGGACCATTTGAAGGAAGCAAAGCCAGGGATGTTCTCTGTACAGACTTTATAGCTTTGGAACAGATATTGAAGCGCCTTGAATAACACTATTACTATGAGAACAATTTCAATTGTCCTGTTTTCTCTGTTACTCACTCATTATGCTATAGGGCAGAATGATCAGGAAGCTTTAAAAATCCTGGATAAATTCTCTGAAAGTGCGTTGAAAGCACCTTCTGTATCAATGAAATTCATATTAATTACCACAAACCTTACTGATAATAAAAATGACACTCTGAAAGGATCTGTTATTATAAGCAAGGATAAATATAAACTCGACCTTCCTGATAATACCGTATGGTTTAATGGAGAAACATCATGGAGTTATCTGCCGGCGGAAAAAGAGGTTACAATAACAAAAACCGATAAAAAAGACAACACTTTTCAAAGTCGCCCTTCACTGATATTCTCGATGTACAAAAAAGGATACAAGAGCCGGTTAATTGAAGAGAAATCGGATTCTTATGTAATAGATCTTTATCCTGAGGATATAAAAGGAGAACTCCTGAGGGTGAGACTAACCATTGGAAAATCTCTTTCAAATCTCGTCAGCCTGGAGTATAAGAGAAAGGATGGCATTGTTAACACGCTATGGGTCAATGAATATGATCTGAAATTAAGACCTGGGGCAGATACATTTGTCTTTCAGCCCGCGAATTTTAAGGATGTTGAAGTCATTGATATGAGATAGATTGCACAGGGCTCAGGGCACAGGGCGCAGGGCACAGAGCTTAGAGTACTGACCATTTTCAAAATTCCCTTTCCGGATAAGCTACCCTTACATGATAAATATTGGAGAGCCTTTTCTTAAAGGCGCTCTTAATATCAGAAATATCTTTGAAAGTAAGCGGGATATCTGTAAACTGACCATCCTGCTCCTGCAGATAAATAATTCTTTCAACGAGTTCACTTATAGATTCTTCTGTATATTTCACAAGACTCCTTGAGGAGGCTTCCACTGCATCAGCCATCATTACCAGTGCAGTCTCTTTTGAAAATGGCCTGGGACCAGGATATGTGAATTCTTTCTCACTGCCTATATCCCAGGGATGCAACTCAGTATATTTTTTGAAAAAGAAATAGGCAATAGTAGTTCCATGGTGTGTCCTGATAAAATCTATGATCTGAACCGGCAGTTTGAAATTTTTTGCCAGTACCACACCGTTCCTTACATGATTTATGATCAATTTAGCGCTATCCTCCGGGTCGAAATTATCGTGAGGACTAACTCCGTCAATTTGATTCTCGATAAAGTATTTTGGATTTGCAATTTTACCTATATCGTGATAGAGTGCCCCTGTTCTGACAAGCAATAGATTAGCTCCTGTTATCCTGGCAGCCTCCTCGGCTAAATTAGCAACCTGGAGCGAATGCTGGAACGAGCCCGGGGCCTCTTCAGCAAGTTTTCTCAATAAAGGCTGGTTAGTATCAGCCAGCTCAAGCAATGTGGTATCTGAAAGAAACAAAAATCTTTTTTCAAAAACGAATATAATCGGGTAACTTATCAGGACGAGAAGTCCATTGCCAGCAAACAAATAAAAATCAGATAATTTAACTTTGTCATTACTTCCGTTTATCATTAAGCTTAATCCCAAATAGAGAGCTGAATAACTTATTATTACCGCTCCGGCAGTTAGAAATAATTTGGCTCGTCTGTATATATTTGTCAATGTGAATATTGCAACCATCCCCGAAATAAAACTCATAAATATGAATACAAACGGTTCGGATACCATAAATCCGGAAAGCATGATGGTTATCAGAAGGATAAATAACGCAAGCCTGGCATCATAAAATGTTCTTATTACAACCGGAATAATAACAAACGGAATGAGAAACAAATAACTTCTGTCGGCAAAGGATATAACTACCCTTGTCAATGAAACAAAAGAGAGAATCATAAGAATAATAAATAGTGTTTTGCGTGTTACATCAAGTACTTCCGATCGGAAATGAGCAAGGAAAATCCAAAGCACAAGGTAACAAGATGCAACAAGAATAAAAATGCCGAGAATTCTCATCCAGCTCTCTTTCGAATCGTGAGGCCAGATAGCAACTATAATTATGGTACTAAGTATAAAATAAATCAGATTTAAAACATATTTTCTGGTCGGCTTCCAAAGAATCTGAGATTCAGACATAGGTGGAAATATTGAGAATCAGTATAGATGGGCAAAATTAGATTAATTTTCATAAATACATACATGATATTATAGCGCAATCTGTAACTGAGAAAACTTTGCACCACTCTGTGGACCCTATGTGGCTCTCTAAGTAACAAAAATATAAGAACTGACACAACTTGTCCCGATTTATCAGGAGAGTTACACAGAGAAAGCACATAGATGCACTGAGAATATAAAGAGAGAATTCAGGATAATTACTAATTTTGAATCAAATAAGTGACAAATGGAAAATTATATCTGTGAGAATGTCTTCGTACCGTTGAGATTGGGTCCATCGCATAAATCTGAGATGTTGAGCCAGATCCTGTTCGGAGAGAAGTATACAGTTGTTGATAAGACAGGCAGCTGGATGAAGATTGAAACCCTTTTTGACAAGTATCACGGATGGATTGATAAAGATCATCTTCAAAACTCTCTCGTTGAAGATACCGATTGCGGGCATGTACTGAATACGTCACTTGTTTGTTATAAAAATGATAAAACAAAAATTGTACTTGAAGCAGGTTGCGAAGTGTTCAGGCCCGATTTCGGGGATAAAGTGTTTTATGTGGGAAATAATCAATACACAACAGGCCGGGAATTCAACAACAGCTATATATCGACTAATGACTCCTTAGCTGACACAGCAATGAGATACATCAACAGCCCATATATATGGGGTGGACGCATACCTTCAGGAATTGACTGTTCAGGACTTACCCAACTGGTGTATAAAGTACAGGGAATTCCCATACCACGTGATAGCGGGCAACAGGCAGAGATTGGTAAAAACATCGATTTCATTGATCAGGCTGAACCCGGCGACCTTGTATTTTTCGATAATGACAGAGGTAAAATTTCACATGTCGGGATGATTTTATCTAAAGGGCTGGTCATTCATGCATCGGGTAGGGTCAGAATCGATGCAATTGATCACCAGGGAATCTTTAAACCTGAAATCAATGGATATTCTCACAAGTTAAGGACAATAAGAAGAATTCTCTGATTAAAAAATGGTGCTGGGTGCTGGGTACCCGGTCAAAAGTGGATATACCGGGAACAGAGAACCCAGTACCAAGAGAAAGCAGTTCTTTATGATTCCTTAATTTTTATTTTTGAGTTAATTGTTTTAAGGATTGCATTCTCTGCAGCTTCGGTTTTTGATTCCATATCTTCTCCCTTCGCAATAACATCAGTTACAAAGCTTTTGTCAGAAAGTCCCAATGCATTGATCCTGACATTCAGGAATGCCCCTTTGATGCACGACCGTAGAGCTAATGCCCCTACTCCTGCATCACTGAGAGAGTTAGGATTGCCTTTCTCTACCATATCTCTGATCAATTCGAATCCGGGATAGGCAATTTCCATAACTCTTAACGGGACAATTATTGCATTTTTAATAGCATCCATGATTACAATCTCACGTATTTTCTTTTCTTCTTCAGATTTCTTTGGAAGAGAATATGCTTCCATTAACCTGTTGAATGCATTGGTATCCTCATCAACCATTTGCAGGAGGTTATTCTGTATCGCCTTGCCCTTTTCAGCCAGGTCAGAAAACTCTTTCCACCGGTCATCCCATCCTCTCTTGTGACTGGACAGATTTGCAACCATTGTGCCAAGCGCTGCACCGAGTGCCCCGATATATGCTGAGACTGAACCGCCTCCGGGAGCAGGTGAATCAGAAGCTGTTTCATCCATAAACGCTTTCAGATTCAGTTTAATAAGTTTATGTTCACTTTTATCAGCCATGACATATTCAATTATTTTTTCTTCTGGTTTGAATTGATGAATATCGTTTAGCCCCATAGATCTCACCGCTATTTTTATTAGTTCATCATCAGATACCCCGGTCGATCGTTGCTGCCTGTTCAGAAAATAGCGTCCGGCATCGAGTAAAGACTTCAGAGGAATCAGACCCACCAGTTCAGATCCCGTAACTCTTACTCCCCTTGCATCAGTCTTCCGGCATACTTCTTCGAATGCTATATGAACCGGAGTCACAGAAATATTTGTGAGATTCATTGAAATCTGGGCTATTCCATATTCTTCAATAAACCAGCCTATTGCCTTTACGCTTTTCAGTGAGCCAGGTATCATAACTTTATCACCTTTTGAATCCTTAATAATTTTTCCTGTAATCTTATCGCCTTCTCTGGCCGGACGTCCCTTTTCTCTGACATCATAGGCTATTGCATTTGCCCGCCTTGTAGAAGTAGTATTCAGATTCACATTGAATGCAACAAGAAAGTCTCGGGCGCCAACAGCTGTCGCACCGGTATGTTCGTTGAACACAGACGGCCCGAAATCGGGTTTCCATTCCGGATCTGAGAGTTTTTTCCTTAATCCTTCATATTCACCTGACCTGCAATTTGCCAGGTTTCTTCTATCTGGTTTGGTGGCAGCATTCTCATAGCAATAAACCGGTATTCGCAATTCATTTCCAATCCGTTCAGCAACCTTATGAGCAAGTGAAACTGTCTCCTCCATTGAGACTCCAGAAACCGGAACAAACGGGCAAACATCAGTTGCGCCCATACGGGGATGTGCTCCATGATGTTTCGACATATCAATAATTTCGGAAGCCTTTTTAACCGATAGAAATGCAGCCTCAGAAACCGCATCCGGAGTTCCGACAAAAGTGACTACTGTTCTGTTGGTGTCTTTTCCGGGATCAACATCAAGCAATTTGACACCTTCAACTGATTCAATGGCTTCGGTTATCTGTTTAATGATTCCCATATCACGTCCTTCACTGAAATTCGGAACACACTCGATTATCTTCTTCTCCATAATAAATTGAGTATTTGTATTGGCTTATCTCAGTGGTTCTCTGTTCTACCTCTGTGAATCTCTGTGTAACAAATGAAATAAGAACTAACACAGAGCGACACTGAGGATTGTCTTCGTCGAGGGCTTCGCCGTTCACAGAGTTACACGGAGGCTATAATTTTTCCTTTAAGTATTATTGTCTCAATCAGATTGCTTCCAAATGCATAGGGCATAAATTCGTATGAAGGTATCTCTTTTGTAATAAATACATTAGCCACTTTACCTTTAGCTATTGATCCATGCGTTGTGGATAGACCCATAGCATAGGCTGAATTTATAGTAACAGCATTAATTACCTCTTCCGGGAGCATCTTTAATTTAATGCATCCCAGCGACATAATAAATTTCATGTTGCCTGAAGGGGAAGATCCGGGGTTATAGTCTGATGCAAGGGCGACAGGCAGTCCGGCATTTATCATTTTTCTGACAGGAGGTTCTTTCATTCCAAGGTAAAATGATGCTCCGGGAAGAAGTGTCGGCATTGTTTCCGATCGTAGAAGTGAATTTATTTCTTCAGCGCCGGTAAATTCCAGATGATCGACAGACAGGGCACCATATTTCACGCCTGTCTGGACCCCTCCTGAATAGTCAAGCTCATTTGCATGAATCTTGGCAGGGAGTCCATATTTCATTCCTGCCATTAATATCCTTTCTGTATCATCCGGTGTAAAGAAACCCTTGTCACAAAAAACATCTATGAAATCAGCAAGCTCTTCTGATGCAACCACCGGTATCATTTCGTTAATAACCAGATCTACATATTTTCCTCTTCTGTTTTTATACTCAGCAGGAATAGCGTGTGCTCCCAGAAATGTGGCTCTTACTTCGATCTGAAAGGTATCTTTAATCCGTCTGATAACCCTTAGCATTTTTAGTTCATCAGCAAGGTTCAGTCCGTAACCACTCTTTATTTCAACCGCACCTGTCCCAAGTGAAATAATTTCATTTATCCTGTTGGATGATTGAATAAACAGCTCATCTTCTGATGTTTCATGAAGCATCTTTGCTGAATTAAGTATACCTCCACCTCTTTTTGCTATTTCCGTATATGATAATCCCCTGATTTTGTCTGTGTATTCAATTTCCCGGCTTCCTGAATAAACAAGATGTGTATGAGAATCGCAGAATGAAGGAAAAACGAATCTGCCGGTTGCATCAATTGTCCCGACTTCCGGATCATGAATTAGTGTTTGGCCTTTTTTAAAATCGTCCATTCTGCCAAAATCGTTTATGATGCCATCCCGAATATACAGATAAGCGTTAGAGACAGAAGAAAGCTCAGCCATTTCAGCACCACAGACTTTCAATTTTGGTGTTTCTTCGGTTTGAACGAGACAACTGATATTCTTTATAAGTAAGCCTGTAGGCATTTAATCGTATAATTAAGGTCCGAAGGTAGCAAATATTAAAAAAAATGATCGTTATTTCCATTTTTCTTTATCTTTAACCTTATAAACCAAACCTATAACCTATAACCTATGAAAAAAACCCTTTTAGTTTTTCTCCTGTCTCTGCTTATATTGTCTGTATCGGCACAGGAGAAGAAGGTAAAAACCGGATGGAATTTCGGTGGCGCATTACCTGCTGTTACTTATGACTCTGATCTCGGTTTTCAGTATGGGGCCCTGGCAGAGTTTTTCAACTATGGTGATGGCAGCAAGTATCCTGATTTTATGGATCATACCTATACAGAAATCTCACGATATACTAAAGGAAGTGGAATTTACAGGTTTATGTTCGAATCAAATCACCTCATTCCGGGAGTACAATGGATAAGCGACCTCAGCTATCTTCCAAACCAGGCTCAGCCATTATACGGATTCAACGGGTATGAATCGGTCTACAACAAAGACTGGATGGATAATAATTCTTCCAGTTACAGAAGCAGAATGTTTTATCGTTTTCAGAAGAACCAGTTCAGGTTCAAAAATGATTTCCAGGGAAACCTTTCAGGTGATCATTTAAAGTGGAGCGCAGGATTCGCTTTTCAGGATTTCACTATAAGTTCCGTTAATATTGATAAACTAAATAAGGGCAAAAAAGAAAAACTTCCTACTATTGACTCTGTTCCGGGTCTTTTTGAACGGTATCAGGCACTAAGTATAATTCCGGCCGATGAAGCTAAAGGCGGATGGATAAACACTCTCAAAGTTGGCATTACCTGGGACAGTCGTGATAACAAGCCCAATCCGATGAAGGGCATTTGGACCGAGATTGGGATTGAAGCTGCTCCAAAATTCATGGGAAATAACTGGGGTTTTTCAAAATTATATATTATACACCGTCAGTATTTTACCTTAATTGAAAAAGATTTATCCTTTGTTTACAGGCTTGGATACCAGGCTACAATCTCGGGTCATACTCCATTTTTTGATCAGACAGAGGTAATAACATCAAGGTTAACCGGAGCAACATCGGAAGGCCTTGGCGGTTCAAAAACACTTAGAGGAATTCTTCTTGACAGGGTTGTAGGCGATGCATTCTTCATGGGTAATGTCGAACTTCGTTGGAAACCGGTATATTTTAAGCTTTTCAAACAGGACTGTTATCTTGGGCTTAATGGATTTTATGATTTTGGAATGGTAACCAAAGACATAAAACTGCCAGATAATCTTCAGAATACATTTAGCGTTTTATATCCGACGGAGAAATACTCAGATTATTTTAAATCCGGAAAAGATAAGCTCCATCAGAGTGCAGGGATAAGTGTTATGCTCGCAATGAATCAGAACTTTGTAGTTGCTATCGATTGTGGCAAAGCCCTTAATGTGCAGGATGGCAATATCGGATTCTCTATTGGATTGAATTATCTGTTTTAAGAATTAAAACAAAATTAAACATTAGATTTACCATCTTTTGCACAAATAAATGATAACCAACGGAAAAGTGAAATAATACAGGACAAGGAGTATTATTTTCATAATGAGCTCAGGTTAATGTTCCGATCAAGTATAAACAAAGCGACTCACTGTATAGCAAGTCGCCTGAAAAATAGGTGTTTATATTGAGTTAACAACTCAACTACTTGCACTCTTCAAAACTTTTCTGATACTGTTCAATAGCTTTAAGGCTCATCCCCATACTTGAGAACCCGCCATCGTGGAAAAGGTTTTGCATAGTTACCTTGCGTGTCAGGTCGGAAAAGAGTGCAACACAGTATTCGGCACATTCCTCAGCAGTGGCATTACCCAGAGGCGACATTCTTTCCGAAAAATCGATCAGAGAATCAAAACCATGGATACCACTTCCTGCAGTTGTGGCTGTTGGCGATTGTGAAACAGTATTGACCCTGACTTTTCTGTCACGACCATAAATATATCCGAAACTGCGTGCTATCGATTCCAGCAGGGCTTTTGCATCACCCATGTCATTGTAACCCGACAAAGTCCGCTGAGCAGCTACATAAGATAATGCAATAACCGAGCCCCATTCCTTTATTGCATCAAGTTTATAGGCTGTTTGAAGCACCCTGTGGAAACTAAGGGCTGAGATATCGAAAGTCTTCAGCATATTCTCATAACTGGTTTGCTCATAAGGTATATCTTTCCTAACGTTGGGTGACATTCCTATAGAATGAAGAATAAAGTCGAATTTCCCGCCAAAGATTTTCATTGTCCCGGCAAGTAGGTTCTCGATATCGTCCATTTTTGTTGCATCTGCAGGAATTACCTGACTGCCTGTTATTTCAGCCAGGTCATGTATATTTCCCAGCCTTAAGGCTACCGGAGAGTTGGTAAGCACCAGCATGGCTCCCTGTTCCCATGATTTCAGGGCAACCTGCCAGGCTATAGATTTTTCATTGAGAGCACCAAAAATGATTCCCTTTTTCCCTTTTAAAAGACCTTCTTTCATCGTAATATTTAATAATGTGTGATCCAAAATATATCTGCGACAAATTTACTAAAATATTGTAAATCAATTTTGGATATACTTTTCTGTCCGATCAGACCATTTCATTTCCTTTGTGATACTTAGTGTTACCCCCCCGCTTTCAGAAGCTCACGTGCATTTTTCATAGCAGTCTCTGTAACTTCACTGCCACTCAGAAGCCTGGCAACCTCGAGTATCCGTTCTTCAGGCGATAACAGCTTAACACGTGTAAATGTTGAATTATCCGTATCATCCTTATAAACATGATAGTGACGGGATCCACGCGAAGCAACCTGAGGAAGGTGCGTAATATTAATCACCTGCATATATTTCCCCATTCCGGATAATATCTGCCCTACTTTATCTGCCACTTCCCCTGAAACACCGGCATCTATCTCGTCAAAAATAATGGTTGGCAGGTTATTGTTTTTTGAAAGCAGAGATTTAAGGCTGAGCATAACCCTCGATAATTCTCCTCCGGAGGCTATCCTGGCAAGGTTTTCCGGAGCGATCTGTTTGTTTGCCGAGAAAAGAAAATCAGCCTGGTCAATTCCTGAGGCAGTAAATTCCGACAACTGAGTGAGCAATATCCTGAATTTTGCATTTGGTATACCAAGTAGTCTGAGCAATTCTGTAATTCGTAATTCAATATCTGGAAACACTTTTTTTCTCATTTCAGATATCTTTTCTGAAATGGTTTTCAATGAATTAGCATTCTTTTCAAGAAGTGTTTCCAGTTCAGCGATTCGCTCATCGCTGGTAACAATCGAACTTATCATATTTCCTATCTCATCCTTTTTCATGATCAGTTCATTAACGTCATTAACCCTGTGTTTCTGAATGAGCGAGTAGATTAAATCAAGCCTGTTGTTTACCATAACAAGTCGTTGGGGATCAGCTTCAATTGAGATTGAAAGTTTCTCTATTTCGGAGGCAATATCATCAAGTTCGATCAGCGCAGAATCGGTCCTTGACATAAGACTCTCACTATCGGGTAAAAATGTTTTGATTTTCCCCAGGTTAGATTTAACCTCCCTGAGCATTGACAATATTGAAATGCTTTCAGCAAAAAAAAGATTCGATGATTGGCTGAGTGCAAGTTTTATCTCCTCTGAATGACCCAGTAATTCCTGTTCACCTTCAAGCCCCTTCTGCTCTCCTTCTTTCAGTTTCGCTTCATCGAGCTGATTATACTGAAACTGGTAATATTCCAGATCTGACTTGTTTTTGTCTGCCTTTTCTTTAGATCGGAAGAGCGTC
>OCZT010003022.1_pt1 | contig 17312 bp, 15 predicted proteins | sample 1539031 | NCBI WGS metagenome assembly OCZT01 (sample SAMEA3539308, study PRJEB22396) | soil metagenome | biome: tundra; feature: field; material: soil | place: USA | collected 2010-05 | depth 0.15 m | reverse complement strand
TAACAACTGGTAATAGTTTGTTGAAAGATTCACGCAGAGCTTGTGTTCTAACAGTCTCCAACATGCCTTCCATTACCTGACGCTTTTCACCACGTAGATTTGCGAGAAGTTCTCCCAAAACTTTCGTGCGAGTTGCTTTATCTTCAGCCAATTTCACTCTATGAGTAGCAATTTGGCTTTCTTTTAGAGCAGCTTTCAACTTTCCTTCTGCTTCAGCAAGAGCGGATTCTTTCGTCTCCAAAACATTTTGGAGCTTACGGATTTCGGTTCCTTCAGCCAAGTAAGATGACATGAATTCCGCAGCAACGGCTTCGAAAATCTTACGTCCGAACATATTCTGACGATTCTTTTCAAGGTCTTCATGTAGTTGAGTCATTTCAGAAACTAATCTTTTATTGATGACTTTCTCTACTTTTATTGCTGCTTCTTTAACAAAGCGTTTTTGTGTCTCAGCAAGCTTGTTACGGCTTTCTGCAACGAGTTTAGCACGGGTAGTAACAAGAGCTTTGTGATCTACAAGAAATTCTTGAAGTTCTTTATTTACTTGACGTACCACGAATTCATCAATTTTACGAAGACGTTTAGCATGATCTTCGGCTAATGATTCTTTTATTCCAGAAAGTTTATCGGCATATTTCAAACGTTCCTGTGTAATAGCTTTCTTTTCTTCACGAAGTTTAGAGACTTCTTCTTTCAACTTAGCGGAGATTGCTGCTCTTGCAACAGTTGTTTGTTCATTCAATTTAGTATTGAATGTGTTGCGTGACTCTTTTACTGCCTTGCGGAAAGTATTGCGAGCTTCTACAAATTTACCAACGGCTTCTGTTTTTTCACCTTCATGTTTCTGCACAATGTCAGAAAGCATGCGGTCAATCGCTTCGACAAGTTTATCCTTGTCATTGTCGTAGCGGCTAGAGAATTCTTCACGAACAGACATCTCTGTTTGCTTACGAACCTCGGCCACCTTTTTATCGAATGCTTCTTGTAATGAACCGACAATTTCCGGTGGAAGTTTGTCGATTCCAAGAAGTTTTGTTATATTATCCATCGGTATCTTTTCCTCTGGTCAATTACCATTTTAAATTTTCTATAGCTTTTTTCATTTCTTCCTTGAGAAAACGTAAAGCTCTAGGATCGTGTACCGCCGCATTCGCAAGGTCTTCAATAATCTTACCTCTGCGAGTGTTAAGCGATTCGTAAACCGGTTTTGGATAAGCATCTGGGGCTGATGGTCTAGCTACAATGTCAACCGTAATAATTTCGAAACCCGATACTTCGCCTCTGTCATCAACGTTTCCAACACCACGGCTAGAAACGCCTAATTTGACATCTGCTTCAATCAAAGTTTTGATAATATTTCCTTTAGGAGTTGGGAGTATTTTCAACTTACCCATTCCATTTGGACCTTCCATCCACATTTGAGTAATCAAATGAGATACACGATCCAAATTTATTGTTAACTCTTCAGGATGATCACATTCTCCTAAAACACTTTCGCCTTTTGACAAAATTTCCGTTACACGATCTACGGCTTTGGATATTTCTCTTACAGGGTAAATGCGTTCGTTAAAATTACGAACACCACCTTGAATAAAAACACCTTTCAGGTATAGATTTTTATGACCTTCTTTCTCAGACGCAACGGCTTCTATCACCATTGCTGCCTGATCAAATGTTAGCCATTCGGTTAAAATTGTCATTTATGTATTTCCAATAATCCGTTTATCTTGTCTTTGGCTTAGCAGGATTACCATCACCGATTATAGATTTGCTCTTGGCTTCGCCACCACCAGCAAAATCTGTATTCAATTTGGCACTTGCGTCACCTTCTTTAGATTTCTTATCAAACTTGCTGTCAGAACGAGCCATGGAGTTTTTTGCACCTTTTACAAGCGTTTCAACGCCTTTTACTGGTGGGGAAGTTTCACGAGCAAAGCTGTCGTTATTTCCGCCTTTTACCATCACTGGTTTCGCACCTGAGATACGATCATTTACGCCATGATTTGGAAGAATGGATTTTTTGTTGCCAGCAACGCTTTTGCCACCGGAACCAATTTCCTTACCATCTGTATTTCCTGGAGAAGAGATTTTGTCCAATTCTGCCAATACAGATTCTGTAATGTCATCAAGGTTTTCGTCTTCTTCATTCATTGCGTCTTCATCGCTATCAACAGATTCCATTGTTTCGTGTTCTGGGTCTGGTTCGCCATCTTCAGATGACATATCAGTGTCCATACGATCAGCTAAATCTGGCTCTTCGTCTTTGAGGTCATCAAAGTCATCTTCGCCGTCTTCGCTTGTTTCGAATTCATCACCTTCCATGCCCATATCATCATCAACGCCTTCGTCGCCCATCAAACGATCAAATTCAGCAGTCAATTCGTGAATTTGTGATTCAATGTCGTCAAGGGTGTCTTTGACATCAGCCAAATCAGGCTCTGCGCCTTCGGCATCAACGTCTACATCAACGTCTTCCATGTCATCGCCGCCCATATTGTCGGCATCAACATCAACGTCTACGTCGCCATTGACATCATCGCCTTCGGCAGAAACGTCCATGGAATCGTTGTGTGGTTCTTCACCACCCATATCATCGCCATCGAAATATTCTTCTGATTTAGTTTCGTCATCCCAATTTTCATCGAGAGAAATATCTTCATCTTGACGTAGTGATTCGTGAATATGACGTGCTTTCTCAACCATAAACTTATGGAAAAGAGCTTCCGCCCTATCTTCATCGCCATTCAAGAGATGGACGATTGCCTTCTCTAATAGACTTTTCACGGGTAATACTCCTAAGGTTGCTAATCAAAATGCTATTGCATCTCGAATATTTAGAAATTACTAATGAATACATATCAATAAGGTCAAAAAACTGTAAAAAATGAAAAAATCTCTTTTTTGAGATTCAAAATATATCTTGACAGACCAAAAATCTATGATAATGTGATGGATGAAAGACGGAGTTTTCCATGAGTGTTTTTGAAACCGTTATTGACGAACCAATCCAGCAGTGCGTCACCGGCGCCACTATCAGTCTTCCGTTTTTTGGTTATCTTGGCGGCGCATTTTTTGTCGCCCATCAACCCGGTATGGGATTTTGGGATGGCGTGGTATGGATTTGGTATGTGGGTCGGTTCATCGCCGCTCACTTCACAATGCTGTCATATTGAAGGAAAACGACATGGAACCGGTTGGCTTTGGAATTTTCATGTGGTCTGGCGCAGAACGCCGCTCTGACCGATACGGCGGAATCTATTTGTCAGATTCCAATTTCGATAACACCGCAACGGCGGAAGCCAGACTTGCGCCGCTTGATCATTTGATTGGCAAGCGTGTGAAGGTATGGTGTCGTGTCGTGGAAACCCGCGATAGCGGCCATCAGGGCGATCTGTTTCTTGGTATCAAGCCAACACGGCCCAGAAAGGATGCCGTTATCGATGTTGGTGTTGGACTTTTGAGTGTCGAGTTGTTGGATTATAAAGCGCCAACACCAGCAATCGTGCTGCGTCCCAACGATGGACGGCAAACGTTCTGGATCGATCCCCGCAACCTTTATCGGTTGCATGACCAAACCGTTGAATTGTTCGTGGAGGAAACCACGGATGATTTTTCGCCCGCCTATGTGCCACCAGACACAAACGGCACAGGCGCAATCTCCAATGGTGATGGAACTTTTCAAATGAAAGGGGAACCGCTTGATCCAACAAAAAAGTATCGAGTAAGCCCACATATTGAACGTTTGGGCTATGGCGCGTTCTGGATGGCCGAGCACCCAGAAGGCGAGCGTGTCGAAATCACGGAAGAAATCATGCCACCGTTTATGCTGAAACCGTTGGGGCGATTCCGATGATACCACTATATATTCTGTCTCTTATCGGTTTGTCGATGACTGTTGAGCCGATGGGTTCAACACGTGAACAAGATGTGGTCAAAAGGCCCAATAGCCTTTATGGGGTCTCTTATCGGTGCTGGAACGATCACCGCCTATGCGACCCTAAGCATTCGTGGTCTTGTCTACGTCTACTTAGGCCAGACACCATGAGTCGGGAAAGCCTAAAGGCAATCATCTCTGGCACGTTCGTAAAACCTGAACGGCCAAAGATGCCAGATCGGCAATTCCCAATTCGGAATGACGATCCGACTATCGAATTTGCAACTGAGTTGCATGACAGAATGATTGCTTGCGCTATTGAATTTTATGAACAAGGGCGGCAAAGCGATAAATTTGGTAAACGGTTGACTGCATATGATCAGCAAGCATGCTTAGAAGCCGCTGAAATGCTACACAAACTCGGTCTTGAAGTGCAACGGTTGCGCCTTGGTATCCAATGTCATGCTGATACTGGTGATCCTGATCGGCTGGCTTTGCGTAAGATGACAGAGAATTGGAATGGCGACTCTACAGGGGGAACACAATGAACATTACCTGTTTTGCTGACACGCCAGAAGAATTTCGTGACGCATTCGCAGCGGAACTTGATCGGCAAATTTCAGCAAATTTGGCAGAATCGCACCGCTATACTACTGTAAAAGCCAAGGCTGTTCACGCTGCGGAAATTTCAAAGATTGCGGATATTCGCAAGTTTCTTCTTGAAATCAAGTTTGTTTCAAAAAATGACTCTATTTGAAACTTGGGAATTTTCCTCATATCCAAAGGTTCGTGCCGAATTACTTCGGCAAGCCGTGGATAGTATTGGAGATAGGTTTTCAGACAAGAATCACAAGAACGGTTATATTGATATAACCTCTCGTTGTGGTATTGATTTGCTTGGCTGTGCCAAGGCATTACCTCATACCGATCCTGCACCCATGTTCCTCACATGGTCGGCTCTATGGATACTCCAAGCCTCGTCAGGGCATCGTTTGAAGATTACCAGTCCTGCCAGTGTTTTTGATGTTCGTGTTCCAAAAGAGTTGGTGCCGGAAATCACGCCGATAAAGATTGGCCATGTGGTGTTGTTCAATGAACATAAGACTCATTGGATGGATCAAGCACGTGATAAATCTGTGATGTTTGCTGCTATTTTTACATTCAAGAGTCGGCCAACCAGAGATAAAGTTGAAGAACGGATACGTCTGGAACTGAAGAAAAACATGAAACAATTTATGGAGAACGAAAATGAGTACCTTTGAAACATTTTGTCGTATGATGGTCGAAAGATGACGCTAGGCAAACTTTGGCTACAAAGCTGGACAAGTTATTGGATAGCCACACATTTATAATAGACTAATCGTCGTCGTATTCTTGCCATTCTAGGTATTGATCAATCATACTCTGGTATTTTTGTGATACTTCGAATTGGATTTGATGTTTTTTGGCATAAGCTTCCGTCAATTCAAACAGATTGAAAGATTTATTTGGTCCAAGATAGGTTTGTCCACTATCGAACAAAACTATTTTTGTAATGATACGATGTAGATTTTTTATATCACCAACAACAAACTCTTCACTTAACGGTTGACCACGTTGTATTTCATTTTTCTTTGTTATTGAATTCCATACTTCTCTATCTCCCCAAGGGTCTTGGTGACGCAATCTATCTTGTCGGTTATATGGAAGTTTTCTATCAAAACTATGCGCCCAAACATATTCACCATCCAATGGAATGATTTTATTGTTAGTAATAGCGTTCTGATTTATGATGAGCCAAACAGTATCGGCGTGCCGCAAATTTTTATTACGAGTGAAAGAGTTTCCTTTGACGATATCTCCACCAGGGATTTTATGTTCCCATCGTGCTGGCATCATATCGTTTTCGAAAACATCCATGGCTTTATCATAATTCATTGTATGATAAAGAGAAGCATCTCTCCCCTCAAATAAATCATACAGTTTCATGGCGTTGATTATTCCAATCAGATTCCCACATCACAATAAGTTTATACCCTGCCTCTTTGAGAGCCGTTTCAATAGTTATTGTTCGGTTATAGAGATCAAACATCGAACATTTAGAACGAAGATTCCAAGCAAAAGGGTCGGTATAAACCTTTGGATTTCCATGCCAATAATCACCGTGAAATTGATAAATTGTATTAGTATCTGGATTATATCCATCTGTTTTTATGGTTTTTATTTTCTCTTTTATTCTTATTTTTAATTGATGCTGGCGTATTGGCACTTGAATATAATCAAGCCAATCGGTTTCTGGTTTGGATACACGATGAGAACATTTAGGACAACCATGACCAGTGAAATGGTTCCATGGTATCTGAAGAAAAGAACCATGTGCTGGACATATGATTTCTGTTGGTATATCTACACCACAAAACAATCCTGGATAATTATACTTGTCGCCATGTATTTTTCGTGATCGTTTGATAAATTCATTCTTACCAATGGAGCGAGCGTCCGATTTAAGACTGCATTTGTAGCAACCTTTCTTTTGTAAATGATTATCGGGTGTTTGAAGAAATATACCATGATGCGGACATTTAATTTCTATATGAATTTTAGAGTTTTTATACTCTCCAAGATATTCATACTTGTTTCCATGAACTTTTCTTGCTTTTTTAACAAACGTTTCTTTCGTTGATGGTTTGCCGCCACCGCCAGTTAGGTTGGGAGATAAATATAATCTACATTCTGGACATCCATTTTGTGTGCGTATATGTTGATAAGGTGTTTGTAAGAATGAACCATGGTCTCGACAAATAATTTCTGTTTTGGTATCACAATTAGTGTAATCGCCTGGATATTCATATTTGTCTCCATGCGCTTTTCGTGCCTGTTCTATAAATTTGTTTTTAGTAAACTTTGCCATACGAATCAAAAACCACCAGGAGTGCCCATTCCCATGCCGGGCTCCTCCGTATCTTGAATTCCGTACATAATTCCAAGCAAATCGCCTCTTTTCAAAGTTTCCAATCCACGCAAAGCTCTTAATCTTTTTAGGCGATTTAGGTGCTTCAAGCTCAAAAAATTTTTTCTGGTCGAATTCATAGTTGCAACATTCAATTCATCGGAATTTGGATCATATTGGGCGGTTTCATAATCTTGTTGATCTAATACTTCAAGCAGCTTCATTTTTGCGCCTATTCTGTTGTGCGGTTTTCATATTTAGTCGTGCTTGTTCGGTTGGCACTCTTCCTCTAGTAACATTGCCTATATTGCGACGATGTTCATCAGAAAATGGTGCTTTTTTCTTACCTTTTAGAGCATTACTTATTTTTAATTTTGTTTTTTTTGTCATTGGTCTTATACGATTTTTGGCAGCAATGCTCATTGTCAGTTTTTGTTCTGGTCCACGCACTTTTCCAGTTAATGCTTTGCTGATTTTATCACAAGTTTCTTGCGTCCGTTTTTGTCCACGCAACAAAAATTTTGGTTTGCCAATTTGAGCATCGCTTATTTTTCGTCTTGTTTCTTCCGATGGTGGTCCCAATGGAACTCCTGTTTTTGCTATACTCAATTTTTTACGAGTTGCTTCGGTATGCCCACGTCCAATAGCTTTTTGGCGTATTCTGTCTTTTGTTTCTTCGGACATAGGCAATCTAATACGATTTTTAGCACCATTGCGTAATGCTTCTATATGTTCTGGCGAGAGTTTTTTTCCAGTAAGCGATTTGCTGATTTTATCACAACGCTCTTTTGTAAAAATATGTCCTGCCGTTCCCTCTCCACCATCGGTTAGATTAGTTAGTGGCCCTAACCCAAGGTCTCTGCGACCGTATTGAGCGATAAGAGCTTTTTCTAAATCAAAGGCTATGCTTTCCAGCAAATCGGTTTGAACAAACTCTACAACTGGTTCAAGGCTCTCAGAACGTATCTTATCAATGACGCTGCGTTTTAATTTATTACCACATCGTTTATCGTATGGAAACAAATGTTGTTTATAACGTTTGTTTTTGCCTTTTCCGACATAGAATGGTTCATTGTTTTTTCGTGGATCAAGCAGCAGATATACATAGAATGTGTTCATCCATTATTTATCTTTTTTGGAATGTTCCAATCTTTTTGAGACATGTTGTATTACCAAATGTTAATCAAAAATCCTTTGACGAAAAAAATATCTGTCGCTACAACGTCGCTGCGACACAACCACAACGTCGTAGCCACAAAATAGGAAATCCAAAATGAAGCGCACAGATATGGCATGGACGGATAAACTCCCTCCAGCTTTAGAAAATTGTTCCCCTGATTGGGAGAACAAAACAAGCGTTGTATTGGAACTAAAACAAACCGAACAAACTGCCAGAGTTAATATAAAACGCAGCAGTTTTCTGGCATCAAACATTTGGCACCGCCGATGGTTTGTGAGTGTCGATTATCAAGATTTGACGCTTACGAATATGTCAAGATGGTTGATGATGGAACATACCATTGATTTGTCGCCAAATGATTTACGTATGCGTATTATGCCTTATGATACCTTTTCGCCTTTCGGTGAAAAAGTTATGCACTGGCTTTCGCCGTTCTCTCCGTCAACGCAATATGAACTGTCAAGATGCGCCAGACTCGCATTCGACAAAGAAGCATTGCTTATGAATGAAGAAGAACTAGAAACCACGCATTCCATGATAATCAGCCCAATGATTGAAGCTATACCATTTGGAACACCGATCAGAGAAGTGCTTCCAAAATTGGTGGAAGCTGATATTATTGCAAGCAGGTATCTTTCGGGCGGAAAAACTCGTGGCCCTCGCAATAATAGCGGATTGCTATCGGAATTGTCTGATGCCGAAGATGGTATGGTTGACGGGATGTTTATCATGCGCCGTAACAAAAAAAATCCCGCCACGGAAACAAAATGGCGAGATTGGTGCAAAGCATATTGTATTGAAAATGATGCTGGGCGTGACGAAGCATTTACTCAGATCATGCAATGGGCTATGGAACGTTGGGCGCCAATGAAGAAAGCTGCTTAATTTTTTGTTGGGACAGGCAAATTACAACTTGCCTGTCCCAACTTCTGGTTGTGCGTTTTGAAAGGACATTTCATATGCGTGGTAAACGTAGCACATACAATGAATTTTTAAAACGTGCCAAAGAAATACATAATAACCTGTATAGTTATCCAACAGAACAGCCTTTTGAAGGGATTGGCGGTATTAAAATTAAAATAATCTGCAAAAAACATGGTTCTTTTTGGCAACTTCCTAGCAGGCATTTATCTGGGCAAGGTTGCTGGTCTTGTAGTGTTGAAACCAGAGCAAGCAAAAGACACAATAGTTTTATTACTATGGAAGATACAGAATTTTTGAAAAAATTCGGTAGAGAATGTGAAATTTGCCATAATATTAAGGCAAGGAAAATTCTGCCAAATGGATTAAAAGAATCTCCTTATCATTATTTGAATAGGAAATATTGCGATAAGATATGTCGTGGAATTGCATCTAGTATTATCGCTAGTGCTGCAAATATAGGAAAACCAAAATCAGAAAAACACAAAGACAAGTTGAGAGGACCAAAATCAGAAACTCATAAAATTGCTATGAGTTTGGCCCATGCTAATGTAAAAGATGGTAGGAATCCAAGAGCCAATGCTGTAATATCACCAGATGGAAGATTCGATACAATAACCTTGGCGGCAAATCATTATAAAGTCGGGCGTAAAACCATAAGAACATGGATAAAAAATGGTAAAGAAGGTTGGGCATATGTGGATCAGAAGAAAGCAACAACGCATTCAAGCGAAAACCTACAAAAATATCGTGCGTCTGCACTTCGAGGAAGGAATAGTCCAGTAGCAAGGGCTATAATAACACCGAAAGGAAGATTTCCAACCATAAGTTCAGCAGCAGAGTGTTTTAAGATAAAGGTAAGCACGGCTCACGCAAGAGTCAAGCGCAATAATATGGGATGGCGATATGCGGTATGAACGAGAATGGCCCCGAAAGGGCCATTCTTTTATCATTAATTTAAAAATAGGTTACTGTTTCAGTAAAGGAGAAAGAGGATACAACTCCAAGTCTTTCAAATCATTGTCGCTCAAAATGATTTTTCCATCAGGCGATAAATGCGTTGCTTTTATGTGAAATTCCGCCGCCTTGGCTTCATGATGATTCAATTCATTCATATATACAGCCAAATAATGACTGTCGATTGAACCAGCAAGTGCTGCTGTTTTCTTCCATGCTTCGGATTCTTGCTGATGGTGTTTAACTCTGTTCTCAAAATGGGATTTTAGTTCATTGTAAGAAAATTCATAAGGCATTTTATATGCTCCGTTCAATAGTTGATATGAGAGTATATCTTACGTTTTGTTTCATAAAGAGTCAATATACTTTATCACGCAAATCTATTTTAGTGAAATTCATTCGTATGGCCGAATCTAATATACTTTGTTCTGTTGATGATATAATAATCTGGCCACCAAGATTTACACACGGAGATAACGATCGCCAAAAAATAGAAAAATCTTCTTCAAGCACATCGTCTATTATCAATGTAGATACAGCTAAACCATGAACGTTGTTTTTTGTTTGTTCTGACATACAAATGATTTGAGAATCGTTCTTAAATCGTAAATTGCATTTGTGTAATGTTCTTATGTCTTTATAATATTCTTGTCTCATAGGAAATGTAAATTTTCTTTCTGAAATAATCAATATTCTATGATCGTCATTCAAAAATGCTCTATGTAAAGCCAATTCAAACAAAGCATTGCTTGTCTCTCTTTGATTATTATGTATGATATAGAAGTTTCGTGATTGGAGAGAATTTATTGTCTGTATTATCTCATATTGATAATCTGTACATAAACGCTCTCCAATAAACGAAATATTTTCATCAATCATTACTGAGGCATTCCGCCACCCGAAGGAGGCATGGCTGCTCCAGCCGGTGCCGGTGGTGGTGCGCCCGGTCCTTGCCCGCCCGGTGGCTCCTCTGGCATTCCTTCTTCTGGTGGCATCTCCATATCCATTCCGTCCATATCGTCCATGGGGCGCACCCCAACACTGGATAGACCATCGGTTGGTTGATCGTTGGGATTGGAACCGGTCTTCTTCTTGATTTTGTCGGCATTCTCTTCAGCCCAATACTTCTCATTCTCAATAATTTCTTCTTCAGTGAGACCAAGATAATGTTTTAATTTGAATTGTTCTGCCAATCTCTTGTTTTCTGAAACACCTTGATAGATTTGAACACGCTGAGCATCTAACTCAATCTGACGATATTTTGTGAATGATTGTGGTGGTCTGAAATGAAGTTCAAACAAATTCCAATCTAATTCGAAACCACTTTTGATAATGAATCGTTTGAATTCTTTATCGAATACTGGTGCTAACAATGATTGCCAACGCATGCAATATTTGGTGAAACGAAACTCTTGAATCATAGCAGCGCCAAGTTTTCCATCATTGAACGCCATTCCACCGCCACCTTCGTCTTCGCCAAGATTTAGATACGATGTTGGAACACGCAAACCTCTTGCGAGTTTTTTACTGAAGAACATCAAATCTGTGATTTCTCCGAGCGAATTGTTAGTTACAATACCACAATCTAAAGCAAAAGTATGATAATCATGATATATTTCAAGACCATCAATGGTAATAGTTCCAGTATCTTGTGGTTCTTCTAACCATTCTATCGAAACTAACTGGTGATTAAATTTGGCTTTTTCCTGTTTCAGATGTTTCCATGATTCATAGCCATTATCTTGAAGAATGGTTAACAATTGTTCACGAGCAATTTTACCATTTAGAGCAAGATGATGTGTCTTAGGATTTAATTCTTTAATAGTTTCGATAAATTTAGAATCATTGTTCAACGTTTCAATCATTTTATCAAAAGTTATAATACCTTTATGGAAATAATCAACAACACATTTGAACATCTCTATATTGCTAGAAAAATTTCTTGATCTACGAAGTTTAGTCGAAAGATTTTGTTTACGAAATGTTTTCCAATCCAAATTTCTTTCTTCAAGCATAGCTAAAATATGTCTGCTTGCTATTTCAAAACTTCCGTTATCATGATTTCGTGCTTGTGTGTCTTTGTTTTTATCACGAATTAAGTCAACAATTTCTGAATTATTGTTGACTTTTCTCACCAGAGATATAAGAGTTGATGTATCCGCACCAATTAAAGAACGAATAGATTCAAAGATTTCTTCATCCAAAATCAATCTCTGAGCAACGACGTTCTTTTCATATTTTCCTTCTAACCATCTCTCGTGCATTTTTTCAGCATAAAATTCTTTTCTATCATCTGTGAATGCTCCAGATATGCCTCTGGCACGAAGTTCTAAAACTTTTTCTCTCCATTTCGAATCGTTTTGTAATAACCAAAGTTGCCTATCTGTAGCATTGCTTGTTTTTAAATTTTCTATGCTTTGAACAATATGGGCTGCTTTTTCAACATCATTTTTGTTATTAAAATTCATTCTTCCTAATTTTGAATGATATAATGAATGATCTTTCCAACCCACCCATGATAAATTTTCTGGATTGTTATTAGAAGCATTGAAATCTAAATGATGGACAAGAGTTTTGTTTTCATTGAAATAAGTTTCTTCATTCAGAAGCATTTCTCGTGATAAACCATGTTTATGATATTCAGCTACCATGCGATGGGTTCTTATCCATTTTTTGTGTTTATTATCAAAGAAATGTGTATATTCTTGTGATTTTTTACCAATCATCTTGTTACATTTTTCAAAAGGAAACATAGAATCGCCAATATTTAAATTCTGTGCTTCTATTTTTCCTTCACGTCCTTGAACAGGAAATTTGTGATCTGGAGTAACAATACAAGAACCACCATTATCGAATGTTAATTTGACAACTTGTGCGTTTTTTCTGGTTATGCCAGCCCAATTAATCATACCAGGAACAAATTCTCCAGTTTTAGGATTCATGGAATAAGCCCAGAGTTGTTTTCCTTCCTCAAATTCTGTAATAATATCTTGTAAAGTTAATGTTCTTCCGTCCAACAATGGAATTTTTGTATCCAGAGCTAAACATTCTCCTCCAGGCAATACTTCTACTTTTGATCCTCTGCCATCCGATGAATTGTGTACATAGATGCCAGCAGCCAATGCAAAAATATGACTACCAGAAGATGTTTCGATTGTTATATCACCAGTATCTTCTATATATGGTAATAGTTCAACAGATTTTACTTTATGATTTTTATAATGGTTTTGTTTGAACTCTCCCCAACTTTTGTATCCTGCTGTTTCGACTATTTTATTCAGCGTTCCATCATCTACGGAACAAAGATCGATTTCGTCTTTACAACGTTTTGTGTCTTTGTTCACTTTTTTGTATATTCTGACATATTTTTCGTCGTGTGGTAGAATCTTGCATATTTTTTTGACGCTAGTATATCCTTCATTGTATAGTTCTACAACACGGTCAAACATTTCAATTGAATATTTCAATCGTCTTTGTTCCAGTTGTTTATTACAGTTTATTCTCAATTCTGCTTTAACTTTTCTGGCAATTTCGGGATTTTTCCACGTGTTGATACCATTTATAGTGTTTCTAACACGCAACATGTTTTTAAATTCTGGTGTTCCGTTTTCATGAGAGTTTCTTATTCCAGCAATAAGTTTTTTTCTTGCGAGTGGATCGTTCCATTGTTTATTAAGAGAATATGTTCCAACAGCTTTATGTAATGTTTCATGATCTTTATATGTCATTACTTCAAGATTATCTGGATTATTGTTTTCACCATTGAAATCTTTATGATGAACTACCCAATCTCTCCCAATTGGTTTTGGACAAATAGTAGAATGAACGAACTTGGTTTTGCTGCCTTTTGTATTACTCATGTATCTGGTATATCCAGCATTTTTTTGTCTTGGGTCAGTTCTACCTTTCAATAGATATAAAGGCATCAATGAATCTTGCGGTTTCAGATTTTCAGCTTCTATTTCTGTTCCGTCTCTCATGATAAATCTATGATCTGGTGTTACATCAACGTATTCATCGTTGTCTAATGTAACTCTCACCATTGTTGCGTTTTTACGAGTTATGCCAGCCCATTTTATTTCGCCGGGTTCCATTTCGTTTGTAGTTCTATTTTGAGAATAAACAAAATTCTTTTTACCATCTTCATATTCAACTATGAGTTGAGAAAGAGGTAATGTTCTACCATCTAATAGTAGTATTTTAGTATTCAAACGCAAGCATTGAGCGAAGAAGTAATCATCATTAATACTTAACGGATTATAGGCAGCATCTAAAATATTATTTCCTCCGCCTGTTCTATTGGGAATACGCCTCTGGTGAATATCGTTCTTAATGTGTTCGATATAACGTTTGGAACGTTCTGGAGGCATTGTTCCGACATCGATATAGAAAACACGACGTTCTGGCGCTCTCTGAACACGATAGATCAAGATAGAATCTTCAAGCATTTCTTTTTGTTTATATGTCTTGAAAATCGGTTCAAGAACACTCGTTCCGAATGGCCAGTTGATATCATTACCAATAGATAAAGATAAATGAACCACGTGTTCTGCATCAATAACCGACACATCTTGTGAGAACGGTCCAAGCATATGTCTTTGTCTTGGGTCTGCTGATGTTCCAGCCAACGAGAACCCGGCTGGTGCTGATGATGCGGAAACCGACGAAACTCTTGAAGCTCCAACATTAGATGTTCCGTATGGTGTGCGATATTGGTTTGGATCGGCTTGTTTTGTAGCGAATTTGGTTTGTCTGTTATAATCTAAACCACGAACAAGATATTCGTCTGGTTTTTTACCATGAGTCTCATCAATTTTTACCATTTCTACCATGAAATGATCTAACCATAACCATTCAAATGTTTCTGGATCACGAAGAAAAAATGCGTCTCCATTTTTTAGTGTATCTCTAAACATATACCAAAGTTTAGCGCGGAAGTTGTTTAGTTTTATCCATTTGGCCATCATCATCTTTAGGATTTTGATTTCAGATTCGTTAGGGTCTCCGTTATATTTTAACACAAACGGTTCGTCTGCATGTTCTTCTGATAGTGTGCTAAAATCTGCTATTGTGTCGAGTGCTGCATTGATATCCGAATCTCTATCCATATCGTCAAATTGGTAATAACGCTGGATTCTGTTAGGATGACCAGCATATACTATTGGAAGATAACTAGAAAAGTTAGAACTTGTGCTTGTTCCTCCACCAAATTTATTAGTCTCTTGTGTTATTGCTGGGATAGACTGTGTTTTAACTATGCGGAGGTGCTTTTTCCAACTCATTTTATGATTATACCTGTAATATTAGTTATACTATATGTTATTATAACAGTTTATTTAGATAGAATACAATATTTTATGGTTATTTTCCCCTTCCTACTATTGGAGCGCCTTTTGCAGCATCTGTTGTTCTCTCTTGTTCTTTGGCCATTTTGGCTTGAACAGCAAGTTGTTGTCTATGTAAATCTCTCATATCTTTTAACAACATAACCCAATTTTCATTATCAGTATAAACGTCTCCATGCAAACCAGTTGATCCTCTTACTTTTTCTAAATATTCTTTTTTATGATGACTAAACTCTTTTTCTGCGGTCCATTTTTCAGTTAAATCATCATTCTGTAATCGCAACTGTTCCATCGAAGTTTCTGGTTCTGGAGTGTTTGGTTCAGGCATTGCCGGTTTATTGATGTAATGTGGTTCCTCCGAAGTATTTGACGCAAGTTTTGATGGTGGTGTATTTGGCGCAAGTCCTACTTCCCCAGGGTGATATTCGAAATGCATGGCGTCTTTGCGGTTGCTGAATCGTCCTCCCCAATGGATGCCCGGTATCTTTTCAGCAAAATCTATCAACGCTTTTGGCATATCAGTCACCAGCGGGCCGCCGGGCGGTCCATACGGGTTAGTAGCAGGGTTCCCGTCAAAGGCTGTCCCGTCATAGTGATGGCTGCCAGGGACGTGTCCAGAGGCAGCCCAACCGCCCAATGACGACCAATGGTAACCAAGACGGTGCCCTTCATCGAGAATGGATTGGAAAGCCTTTTGAGCTAACGGATTAACCAAAGCTTTTTTCCCGTCTATTTCAATTGGAACCATTTTTGAGTTGTCCGTTGGTGTGACTGTCCATCCTCCTGCATCTGATTTTGTTCCTGTTGTATCATCTTCTCCCCAAATATCATCATGAATTTCTTTTGGAGTATATGGTTTATTAGTTTTCGGATTTATCCTATTTTCTTTCAATCTTTTTTCATATAGATTCTTGCGGGCATCTTCAAAAGCTGGATTGCTTTGTTGTCTGCTTAAAGTTTTTCCATTTTTATTTACATAACCATTATCTGGATCGTATTCATTGTAAGGCGTGAACGCCGAAGGAGGCGCAGGGTAGTATCCTCTTTTTGCGGCAGCTTCGTCTATTTTTTCATTATTTTTTTGATTCATGTATATCGCAATAGCAGCTATTAATGCTACGGTTGTTATTCCAGCCAATGCAGGAATCAACGCTCCTTCTACTAGAATTGCTACTATCCCTCTAATAAGCATTGGACCAAAAAGACCACCAACTATGGGAGCTATTATATCTCCATATTTTTTAATATTCGCTTTCATTGGATTGTCATCTGAAACAACAGAATCCAATACAGAATTAAACAAAATTTCTGAACCATATGCGGTCAGCATACCAACAAACAATCCACCAAATCCAGCAGCTTTTAGTCCTTGAGCACGACTTAGAACGCCACCAGCCGTTGAAGCAGTTGCAGCAGCAGTGGCGCCCCCCATAAATTTACCAGCTATGTTTCCTAATAAACTCGTTATGAATTTGGTTCCACCAATGAATAAAAGAGCAGCACCCGCTGGTCCTATTACCGATGATGTATCTGTAAACATATTAACTGTAGTAGATATAATACCACCTATAGCAATTATAAACGCTTCAAGAGATTTTACACCTGCGTCAATCTGTGCTGGTTCAAGTTTATTAAGCCAATTTATAAAGTGTTGAATTATATCTCCAAGCGGGCCACCTAGTTTTTCGCCCAATTTTTCCATAAGAGCATAGATTGAACTTATATCTTTTATGTTTCCTTTTTCATCTAAGTTTTGTGGATGTGCTTTTTTATAAGCAGCTATTTGTTGTGGAGTGTTCGGTATTTGTTTATCTAAATTATTACTACCGTCTGGATTTTTTTCATAATTTTTTTCCAGCCCACCAAATCCGGTCATATGCATTAAAAAAGTATCGAAAAAAGATTCTTTAAATTTTCCTGTGACCATTTCAAATTTGCCAGGAAATTGATTTATGGCATGTGTGATTGGGTCCATGTCTAAAGCTTTTGCTTTTTCATCTGCGGCAATTCTTTCAGCTACGGCTTTAGGAGTTAAAAACAAAAAATCATTAACTGTTTTTAAAATTTCTCTTTTTTCTTGCAAGTTGGCCGACTGAACAACTCTAT
>OCZT010003021.1_pt1 | contig 17312 bp, 14 predicted proteins | sample 1539031 | NCBI WGS metagenome assembly OCZT01 (sample SAMEA3539308, study PRJEB22396) | soil metagenome | biome: tundra; feature: field; material: soil | place: USA | collected 2010-05 | depth 0.15 m | reverse complement strand
AATGTGGAGCTTCATGAAATAATGGCTGAGATATACACAAAGAAAGGCATGAAGATAAAAATAATAGACGAGTACACGAAGCTCGCGGCTTTGTACGACAAGCACGGAAGGACGGAAGATTCCATGAAAATAAAACAGGTGCTTGCGAAACTAAAAATGATATGAAGCATTTTGACTGCTGTTTTTGCCATTTGAAAATTAAAAGCCAGGATGCTTTGGTCCGCTGGCATTATGAAAAAACAAAAAAATCAGCCGAAAACTTCCAGATAGTTCATGACTTTCTGCCGTGTAATTTTAAGGGTGAAGACGCGTATTTTAACAGGTCCCTTCTTATGGAATACGTGTTTAAGTACATGGCGGAGTTTATGGCGTATGTAAAAAGGCTCAAAGTTAACGAAAAAGAACTGAAAAAATTTGTGCACATGATAGAAAAAGACAGGTCATATATAAGGCGCTTTAACGCCGATAAAAAAGAGGTCAGGAAATTGATAATAAGGCTCGAAGGTTTGGATTAACCAAAGGAAAGGGATCATATGGAATGCAGGGAAGTCAGGAAAAAGTTGAAAGAATATGCCGCCGGCGAAATATATAATGAAGAAACCCTGCGGGAGATGGAACTACATATAGAAACCTGTGAAATATGCAAACGTGAACTGCTTCTTTGGCAGGACGTGGTCGCGAAACAGAGGGAAACCCACCGGCTTGCTTCATACCTTGACGGGGATTTCAGGACCAGGGTCAAGTACCGCATGGCGAAAATCAATTCGGACATGTCCCTGCCGCCGGCAGCAAGGCGCATCCTGGCCATACGAAAAGCCTTCTCAAGCGTGACAGGCAGACTTGTGTTTCAATTAACACTCCTTCTGCTCGGTGTCCTGTATTTTGTGCTGGTCCTGAAAAAGGGCGCGAACCTTTTTTCGGTATTTTTCATAGTGCTCGGTTTTGGAACGCTTTTTTTTCTGGTATTGAAAAAGAAAAAAAAGTAAAAACAATAATTTTACCATCCGCAACTTTCATGACTTTCCCAATAAAACATTAAAAAACAACTTTCTTTTTTGCAGGTTTTTTGGTAAATTTAGTATATACGGATATGTTTAGTATCCTATAATAAGGAGACCTATATTTGAAAAAGGCAATTCTCCTTGCAATGCTTACGGCTTTCATATTTCCTGGCATATGTTTTGCGGCGCTTTCTTCAAACAGCGCAGCCCTAAAATATTATGCCGGCGCTGTTTCTTATAATAAGAAAAATGATCTTAAAAATGCCATGACATATTATAACTTGGCTATCAGGAAGGACAAAAAATTTTGGCAGGCATGGCTGGGACTGGGAGTCTGTTACTATTCGATGGCCAAATACCGGAATGCAAAACTTATATTTCAGTATGTCCTTAACTTAAAACCAAATGAGCCGACAGCAAAAAAATATTACGATATCATGTCGCCAAAAAAAGCCGGAAACTCCGCGGTGCCTGAAGGACCGCGGAATAAAGGCGATCTTATGTGGCGTTCGGCGCTGCTCCCGGGGCTGGGGCAATTATACAACGGGGAAACAGCCAAGGGCTATATCTATTCGCTCGCATACGTGGCTTCTGCAGTTGCGATCATAAAATATATTATTGACCAGAATAGCGCGGTTTCCGCCTATAATAATACCAATTATGATTTCGACGCAAAGTACAAGACGGCCCAGAGCGCGCGGACTAAGATTATAATACCTCTGGCAGTTGCCGGTACGGTATGGGCAATCTCTGTACTGGACGCTTTTTTAAGCGGCAAGGATGATATACCACGGCGCACGCGAAAAACGGTGGAAATAAAATATGACGGGGGAATTATGGTTGCGTACAATATCGCGCAAATTTCCTTTTAGGAAGGGGAAAAATGAAAAAATTCAGGGCTATAATACTATCGGCAATCATAGTTATTATCTTTTTGTCCTGCAAGGATTTAAAGAAAAACAACCCTTATGACCCTTCAGGCACAGCGTACTCAGGGGTTACCTACAAGGGCCAGATATGGTATCCTGACAACGCCGACATAAGCTCCATGATAACGCTTTCAGGCCGGCTCGTATTAGCGGGATATAACCCAATTGACGGCTATTGCGTCATGAAAATGACGGGAGACACAACATACTACGCCATAGGCGGCACCGGGGACGCGGCCGGTTATTTCAGATTTATAAATGATATATGCAGCGATGATTCGGGCAACATTTACGCTGTTGATAACAAGGCCATGGTCCAGACTATCAGCCCGTCAAACATTATGGGTTCCTGGGCCATAACTTCCACAGCCGGGATTGACAATTTGTCGATAGAATGTTTAAATAGCAGTATATTTATTTCAAATAACCTGGACAGGACGGTTACAAAGTACACTTTGTCAGGGGTGTTTGTGGATACCCTTTCTTTAAGCGCCACTTCTTACGGGAGTTTTGTGCCGGGCAGGATTTTCAGGAGCGCCGGCAGCCTGTACGTGGTGAATGCCATTAACAAAAGAATAGTTGTAAAGCTCAGTGATACTCTCGTTGACTCCGGTGAGTATGAATTTCAGGATAGTATAGTGGACGGCGCCATGGCCGGGCAGCAGATGCAGATGGCGGCTTCGCAGGCCGTATACAAAGTTGACCAGGGTTTAGGGCTCACCCTCAAATGGGGGAATTTTGGAGTAGGACCCGGCAGGGTGTTGAACGGCAAGCTTGTAGCGTATGACAGTTCCACGGATTCTGTATATGTGCTTGACGGGTTGACGATAAAAAAGTTCGGAGAGTAAAATGGGAAATATTTTTTTTAAAATCAGTTTAACCGTTTCATTAATTCTTCCGGCGTCATTGGTTTGTGCCGCGGACGTGGATTTTAATCTCCCGCATACGGTAATAAATGCGCAGACGCGGAATGGAGGTATTACAACAAACCAGAGTGTTCAGGCTTTAGCTGAAAGTCAGACAGCGCCGGGTGATGCAGGCCTGTCAAAGACAGAGCAGTATTTCAGATACGGAGAGAAACTCTTTAAAGCGCGCGATTACTTAAACGCACTGAAATATTTTTATGCCGTCACAAAAGCGGATCCAAAAAACGTAAAAGCCTGGAAACAAACGGCGTTCTGTTACTACAAGCTTAATAAGCATAATTACGCGTATAACGCTTTTAAAACGGTATTAAAATACAATAGCAGCGACAAAGACGCGTTGGAATTCATGGATTATTACAAAACTATAATCGACAAAAATACGAAAGCAAAGGTAATAAGGCAGCCAATCGATTCCATATGGCGTTCCGCAGTTCTTCCGGGTTTTGGACAGATATACAATAACCAGATAGCAAAGGGACTGGTAGTCGGCAGCGCGTTTATAGTTGCTGTCGGCCTGACCCTTTACGATGTTTCCGATGAAAAGATAAAATATGAAAAGTACAAAAAAGCGAACGAGAATCAGGACATAGCCTTTAAACAGGCACAGGATTCATGGACACTGGCTTTGGTATGGGGAATAATAGCCGGAGGTGTTTACGCGGCAGGCATCGTGGACGCGGGTTTGAGTTATAACTGCGATGAAGTAAGGTCCGCAGGCATATTGATAAAAGATAACGCCGTGTACTTAGCGGCGGGATACAGGTGGTAAAAATGAAAAACCTTCGTCTTGCATTATTACTTGCGGTTGTTGCCGTGTTTTACGGATGCACCACTTTGAACAGGGTAAACCCCACTGATCCGCAGGCGGGCAACTACATAGGCATGCATTATCTCGGTGCGATCGGTGATTTCACAAAACTTGAAGATTTTAATGTCATGGGCGATGCCGTATGGTGCGTTGACAGCGTCACAAATAATGTTTACAAATATTCCACAAGCGGAGACCTTATTTTTTCTTTCACGGGAGGCGGTATTACCGCCCCCACCGGGATATGTTCGGACAACACTTTTTTTTACGTGGCGGACAAAGATACGGTTTACAGGAATATAAAAAGGTTTGACCCTGCTTATGTTTCAAACACAGCGCAGGTGCAGCTGCCGAATTATTCATCCACATATAATTTTATCAAGTGCGCGGCGTCGCCTTTATATCTTTATGCCGCGACATCCACGGCTGTTTACATATTTGATACAACGGCCAATTCATTGACAGCGGCTTCGCCTTACGTGTTTACAAATATCTCGGACATCAAGTATAATCCGGGCACAAATGAAGTAGTCGTCGCTGATTCAGGTTCAAACAGCATACTTATATTTACTCCAGTTTTGACAAACCCTCCAGCTTTGACATATCAAAGGCAGCTTGTTTTTACCGAGGGCATTATCGGATTTGGGATCAAGGACAGCTATATCTATGTGCCGACCGTTACAGGCATACACCAGTATTATTATAATACCGGTGTGGCCGTAAAAACATTCGCGAATTTCGGGGAAGGCTCCGGTAAAATATCCGCTCCCGGTCCCTGCGGGATTTACGGCAATAATGTGCTTGTCGGCACAGGCACGACCATAAAATATTTTGGGCCGTAACATCCGCCATAATATGGGAATATACAGGCAGGAGAAATGAGCATACACCGTTTTTTTGTAAATAAAATTTCAGATAATAACGCGGTGATATTCGGCGATGATTTTGAGCATGCTGTAAAAGTCCTCAGGTTAAAGGAAGGGGATGAAATAATAATATTTAACTACGAATACGGCGAGTATAAAGCCGTGATTAAACTCATAGATTTAAGCCAAAGAACCATGGAAGTAACAGCCCGGGAAATGATAAGGGCGCGCGAAAAAAAACCATCAAAAATTACGGCTATAATAAGCCTGATAAAAAAAGATAAGATGGAAATGACGCTGGAAAAAATGACCGAGCTGGGAATAGACAGGATAATACCCCTGGTCACAAACAGGACGGTCATAAAAATCAAGGATGAAGGCAAAAAGGGAAAACGCTGGGAATCCATTATTTACTCCGCGGTAAAGCAGTGCGGCAGGTTATCCACCCCTGAGCTTCTGCCCGTGGTTGAAGGCGTGAAAAACATAAACATCGGGGAAGGAACCGCGAAATTTTTTATTTATGAAAAAGAGGATAAAAACTTTCTTATAGACGAGGCAATAAAGCTTGCGCCCGGGTCTGACGCGTGTTTTATCATAGGACCCGAAGGCGGATTTGACAATATGGAAGCCAATGAAATAATAAAAAAAGGTTTTATGAGCGTTTCCATAGGGGACACGATTTTGCGGGCAGAGACAGCCTCTATAGCCGCGGGTACGGTATTAGTACAGGCTTTAAGGAGAAGCGCGTGGAAAAATTAAAACAGAAGATCCTGTCAGCCGCGGCAAAACACAAAGTTGACGCGGATATATACATAGAGGAAAACAAAAGGATAGAAATATCGGCTAATGACCGCGCCATAGACAAGGTTGCGCAGGCTGATTCTTTCGGCATAGGAATCAGGGTTTTTAAGGGTTCAAAAATGGGTTTCGGGTTTACCACTATCAAAGATGAAAGCGGCGTTGAAAAATTTGTGGATCGTGTAATGGATTCCATATATATAGAAGGTTTTGACGGATATTCCATGGAGCCCCAGTTTAAGGTTGAAGACATGAATATATCCGATAAGGGATTCGAAAATGTAACAATGGACAAACGTAAAAAGAGGGCGCTTGATATAGAGGCCGCGGTTACCTCCGCCGATCCGCGTGTAAAATACGCCAGGGACACGACATGCATTGACCAGAAAATACAGATACACTATTTAAACACCAAAGGCGCGTCATATAAATACGGCAAAACATATTCATATTTTTTTACCACTGCCATAGCCTCCGACAACGGGGAAGACACGGCTGTGGACGTCATGGAAGGCGATATGGCATGGGATAAGATAGACGCGCTCCCGGCTGGGTTTGACGCCGGGAAAAGGGCCGCGGCCCTTTTAAACGGCAGTGCAGTGAAGTCGGGCGCGTACAGCCTGATAATACCCCCGTATGTGGCGTGTGAGTTTTTACAGGTAATATCGCCGATGTTCTCCGGAGCCAGCCTGCGCAAAGGAAAGACTTTGCTTAAGGGGTTTGAAAAAGGAGACGCCATAGGCATGGGTTTTTTGAATATTATTGATGATGCGACCATGGGCCACAGGGCCGGGAGTTTTCCAGTGGACGGCGAAGGCGTAAAAGCACAAGCCAAGCACCTGATAAAGGCGGGGAAATTTAATTCATTTTTTTATGATAAGATCAGCGCAGCCCATTACAAAATAAAAAGCACTGGTAACGGTGTCAGATCGGCATATAAATCCATTCCCGAGGCCGGCGTTTCCAATTTTTACATGGAACAAAGCGCGCAAAAAACAGAGGACATCCTTAAAAAAGAAAAAGGCATATACGTCAACTCCATGATGGGGCTTCATATGACAGACACAGTTTCCGGTAATTTTTCGCTCGGCATTAACGGATGGATCTTTGATGCCGGGGAAAAAAAACAAGCCGTCAAAGAAGTGCTGATAACAGGAAATATAATGAATTTTCTTGCAAATATATATGCAGCAGGCAATGATTTAAAATTTTATTTCAGTTTCGGCGCGCCGACAATTGTGGTGAAGGATATAATGCTCGCCGGAAAGTAAAATTAACCGGCATTAAACAGCCGCAAAAAAACGCAAACAAGGAGTTTTATGAAAAAGACATTGACAGGCATCATAGGTTTTCCATTATCCCACTCGCTGTCTCCTGCCATGCATAACAGCTCATTTAAAAAATTTAATATGGACTGGGAGTACAGGGCTTTTCAGATGAAAGCGGAAGAGGTAAGGGACTTCATGTGGAAATTAAGGAAAACCGGCATAAAAGGCATAAATGTTACGATCCCGCACAAACAGTATATCATGCAGTATATGGATAAACTGGATAAGGCTGCGGAGATCATAGGCGCGGTAAATACAGTTGTCAATAATGACGGCGAAATAACAGGTTATAACACCGATTATATGGGTTTCAAAGAGTCCCTGAAAAAAAACAAGGTGAACCTCAAAAATAAAAAGGTCGTAATGATAGGCGCCGGGGGCGCCGCGCACGCAATAGCCTATGCGCTGAAATCTTTTGAACTCAAAGGGCTTTACATATATAACATAGACCTGCCCATGATCGACTCTCTGGTAAAACAACTGAAACTGAAAAACATAATAAAAGGCGACATAACAAAAACACCTGAAAAAGATGCTGTTATGGCATCGGCTGATTTCATAATAAACTGTACGTCTGTCGGAATGCACGGCAGGGACGTGCCATATAATATAGATAAGTTTAAAAAAGGCGCGGCAGCATACGACCTGATTTATAACCCGGCAAAGACGCCGTTCCTTAAAAATGCCGGAGAAAAAGGCGCAAAGATTATAAACGGCCTGGACATGCTCATATACCAGGGGATAGAATCTTTCTTCCTGTGGACAGGCAAAAGGCCGGCGTATGACATGGTGAAAAAGGCTGTAGAGGCGTTTTTGAGAAAAAACAGGAAATAACAGGTGATAGTCCCGGAAAGTAATTAAAACTGAATGTGTTATGGAGGATAAGAGTATGTGCGGGATCATAGGTTACATCGGCGATGAAAACGCCGCAGAGCGGATCATATACGGGCTGTCAAAACTTGAATACCGCGGTTATGACTCGGCCGGTATTGCCATAATAGACAACTGCAGGCTGATACGTTTCCGCAGCAAGGGCAGGCTGGAAAATCTCAAGAAAAAAATAGAACATGAATCCCTTAAAGGCACCATAGGCATAGGCCATACGCGCTGGGCAACCCACGGTAAACCTTCGGAAGAAAACGCACACCCGCATATCGACTGTTCCGGTAAAATAACCATAATCCATAACGGCATTATTGAGAATTATTTTGAGATAAAGGAAGAACTCAAAAAGAAACGGCACAAATTCGCCTCGGAAACCGACACGGAGATATTCGCGCACCTTATAGAAGAGAACATAAACAAGGGATTTGAAAAAGCGGTTTTTGCGGCTTTAAAACAGATCCGCGGAACGTACGGGATGGTTATTCTTTATTCAGGCGAGCCTGACAGGATAATAGCGGCGCGCCAGGGTTCCCCGCTTGTTATAGGGATCGGAAAAGGCGAGAATTATATAGCTTCGGATGTGCCGTCATTTTTAAAATACACCAAGAAAGCCATGTTCCTTGAAGACGGCGACGCCGCTGTCATTACAAAAGGAAATGTGCAGATATATAACAGCGGGGAAAAAGTGTCCCGGCAGATAAGGGATATTAAATGGACTTCCGAGCAGGCGGAGAAGTCGGGATACCCGCACTTTATGATCAAGGAAATATCCGAAGAAGCGCAGGCCTTTGAAGATACCATAATAGGCAGGATAGAAGGCAGCCGCGCAAAGCTGGAGAATGTTGACGATGACAAGCTGAAAAAAATAAAGAATATAAGGATAATAGCCTGCGGGACGTCATACCATGCCGCATACACGGCTAAATACCTTATGGAAAAATATGCGGGTATCGGCACATCGGTAGACGTGGCCTCAGAGATCCGTTATGGCGACCCTGTCATAGATAAATCCACGCTTTTGATCGCGGTTTCCCAGTCCGGAGAGACCCTTGATACAATTGAAGCGTTCAAAAATATACAGCACAAAGCGGGTTATTCTATAGCCATAGTCAATGTGGTGGGTTCCACCTTAAGCCGCATGCTTAACGGGGTTATATACACGCACGCGGGCCCGGAGATAGGCGTGGCCGCGACAAAGACATTCATAAGCCAGCTCGCGGTTCTATATCTTTTAAGCCTTCATATGGGAAGCATACACGGAAAAATCGGCACAAAGGCCATGAAAAGCGGTTTAAGCAGCTTAAGAAAAGTCCCGGGGCTTATAAAGTTGATATTGAAAGACAAATTAAAAGTGAAAAAAATAGCCGGGAAATATTCAAAACAGAAGGATTTTCTCTACTACGGCAGGAACATAAACTATCCCATGGCTTTGGAAGGCGCTTTGAAGTTAAAGGAAATATCATATATACACGCCGAAGGGTACGCTGCGGGGGAAATGAAACACGGGCCAATCGCTTTAGTTGACGACAAAACACCGAATATTTTCATTGCTCCCCAAAACAGCCTTTATGAAAAAATAATAAGCAACATACAGGAAATAAAGGCGCGTTCGGGTACGATAATCGCGATAACCAACAGGTCAAACAAGACCATGAAACGCTTTGCCGACGATATTATTTACATACCCGACATAGACGAGGATTTCTACCCGCTGCTGGCGGCGATACCGTTGCAGCTGCTGGCGTACTATATAGGGGTGAAAAAGGGGATTGATGTGGATAAACCGAGGAACCTCGCAAAATCGGTAACAGTGGAATAAAAATTACTAATTACAAATTACTAATGACCAATTAAGGCTTTAAGCCGCAATTACCAATTGAATCAAAACAAAAAAAAGAATGGCGGAAAAATGAAAAATCTTCCCATCGTAATGCTTAAGCCTAAAGAAGAGGATCGGATACTTAAAGGGCACCCTTGGGTCTATGACAACGAGATAGCCGAGATATCCGAGGAATACGAGAACGGGGAAATGTTTGTCTTTAAAAATTCTGAAAATATGTGCATAGGGGTTGGATACATAAATGAAAAGTCTGTCATAACAGGCAGGCTTCTGGACATACTTAAAACCCCCGCGGAAGTATATGAAAATTATCATTCTGTTGAGGCTCTTTTAGAGGATAAAATAAGCAAAGCTATCTTAAAGCGCGAAAAGATAAAAAATACGGACGCCATACGCTACATATATTCGGAAGCTGATTCTTTGGCCGGGCTTGTGGTGGACATGTACGGAAAAACAGCGGTGATACAGATAACCACGCTCGGTATGGACAAGTTAAAAGACACGATAGTTAAAATAATAGATGAAAAACTAAAGCCCAAGAACATATATGAAAAATCAATTTCTTCTTCCAGGGAAAAAGAAGGGCTGGAAAAAATCGAAAAGGTTATCAAGGGAAGCATAAAGCCGGTTATAATAAATGAAAACGGCCTTCAGTTTTACGTGGACCCGGCAGGCGGGTCAAAGACAGGATTTTACCTGGACCAGAGGGATAACAGGGAAAAGCTGAAAGATTATGTCAAAGGCAGGAACGTGCTGGATCTTTTTTGTTACACGGGAGGCTTTGCCGCGCACGCCATGCATTACGGCGCAGCATCGGTCAAGGCGGTGGACTCATCCGTTGAAGCCGCTGAAATGACCGGGAAAAACATGGAACTTAACAATCTTAAGGATTATTGCGTAGTAAGGGCCGATGTATTTGACGAGCTCAAAAGCATGCATGCAGCTGCTGAAAAATATGATGTGATAATAATCGACCCTCCTCCTTTTTCCAGGGGCAAGACTGAAAAAAAAGGCGGGTTAAAAGGCTATTTTGACCTTCATTTGAAGGCATTGCGGCTTTTAAACAAGGATGGGATAATCTTCACATTCTCATGCTCGCAGAACATATCCATGGCAGAACTCATACAGTCAGCCAAGGACGCGGCAAGAAAGCTGCATCATAAGCTGGAATTAAAGGCCCAGATGTTCCAGGCCAGGGACCATCCGTACTCAACGCAGATACCGGAAACATTTTATTTAAAAGGCGCGGTATTAAAAAAGACGCAGGAAAACAAGGAATAACTTTTAAACAGGGGCTATAAAATGGGAAAAAAACTTTTTGTTGTTGTTTTATTGCTGATGTCACACTCGCTTTTTGGAGCGACCAGGCTGCTGGTAGTGGCGCCGGGCGAGGTTTTTACCGGTGGCTCGGCGAAAACAGGGGCGTCTTTGCAGCAAACCGCGGGCTCGCCTTTTTATGTTACGGTTTACGCGTGCGATTCTTCATGGAACATAGATACTTCAGAGCCGGGCTTTGTGACCATGACATCATCGGACGCAACCGCTGTACTGCCGGCAACCCAGGGTTTTACCCTTGGAAAGGCAATACTGACGATAATATTAAAAAAAAGTGGTTCGGGAACGCAGACAATAACAGCCGTGCACAGCGGCAGCGCAACACCGGGAAGCAGCACCATACCAGTGACTTTCGGGGCTCTTGACCATTTCAACCTTAACCAGAATATAGCATCAAAGACAGCGGGACAGCTGTTCACGATAAATGCAGCTGCTGTTGACATGTATGATAATACAGTTACAACGTTTTCATCATATCCCACGATCGGTTGTTATAACGGAAATGTATTGCTCGGCCCCATGTACTCATTTACCGCGGGTTCTTCCTTTACAAATGGTGTTGGAAGTATTTTCGCACGGATTTACCAGAGGGTAATAAATAATGCCAGCGTCAAATTAACATATGCCGGGGCAAGCGGAACAACCAATGTTTTCGATGTTGCGGCCGGGTCTTTTACAAAACTGCTTTTTGTCGCGCCCGGACAGACTTATGACCCGGGTAATAATTACCTTGGTGGAGTTAATAACAATCCAAGCCAGGTTATAGCAGGTTCGGCAATTACTATAACTGTTTACACTACCGACGATTGGGGAAATATGATCGGCGGCATATACGATTCTGTATCACTGACAACCAGCGACAGCGCGGGTACCATTAACGGAGCTGTGCCGCCCGAAAACATCACTCTTTCAGGCGGGCAGGGGAATTTTAATATTACTTTCCAAACAGGCGGGATTATCAGTGTAACAGGGACAGATACGGCAACAAGCGGAATCAATGACGCATCTGTCAGCATAGAAGTGCAGGCAGCAGGGTTGTCATATTTTGAGGCGGCAAATGTTCCGGTTTCAAGTATTGCGGGGCAGTCTTTTTCCCCGGTTGTCAGGGCCAAGGACCGGTACGGAAATACAAAGACAGATTTTGCCGGAATTGTTTATCTTTCCGCGAATACGGACTACACCCTGCCTTTTGAATCGACCATGGCAGTAACTGATGTTAACACGGGAGCGTATTACAACAATTGGGCCGTCACATTTACGGCGTCAGACGCAGGAAACAGGATGCTTACAGGATATTTTTACAGGGCCGCGACATATACGGCGCGGATATTCGCAAGCGATAATTTTAACGACACGCAGGATACACACACAGGGCATTTTGGCATTTCAGGCAGCTGCAGCGTGGGAAATTCTTCCGCTGTAAAAATGCAGGTACTGGCGCCGGGCATGGAGGCAAGGCCTGGAACCGCAGACGGCGGAAATAACACCCCGTATGCGCAAACGGTTAACGTGCCTGTTACATGCACGGTAAACATCACGGACAACTGGTGGAACGTGGTACAGGGCAGGTTTGACCAGGCAGGCATCACGACAAATGATCCGATAAATTCACAAATAAACGGAACTAATTATTTGCCTACCGGAGTATTCCTGTCAAACGGTACAAATACATTTACGGCGTGGTATTCATTACCTACCTCTGCATTCAGGCTGCAGGTTGTAAATCTTTCGGTCGGCGGGATAACCGGCAATTGGTCCCCTGATATGACGTTTTACACGGCAACACCGGCTGTAACCCCGGTAGTTAACATGTCGCAGATATCCATCACAGGCCCGGCAGGCGCAACAATAACAGCCAAAACAGCGGGAGTTCCTTTTACCGTGGTTATCACGGTTTATTCAAGCCCAGGGGTAATTGATACAGGTTTTAACGGAACGGTTGAAATAGGCGCCAACACAGACTACAGTTCTTCTGAATTTACGGTATCCCCGACCATATCAGTAAATTTTTCAGCGGGAATTGCCACTATGCAGGTAACCATATACAGGGCCCAAAGCAATGTGATACTTTACGCCAAGTCTGGCGCAAGGGCGGGAACTTCAAATATTTTTGACCTGTTACCGGGACCGGCAACAGGAGTTTTGGTGCTTGCCGACGGAATTGTGCATAAACCGGGATTAAGACAAACCGGGCTCCCAGGGTATAAAGGATATTATGGGTCGCCGAAAACTGTCGAGGCCGGATATGGGGCCAGGCTCGAAGTAATGTATGTTGACGACAACTACAATAGATGTTACAGCCAGCCTGTGGGGTATTGCAAAATAACATCCTCTGACCCGCTTGCGTCGCTTGACGGAACAGCGCTGGCTGCCAACAATGTTTATGTCACTATAACGGCAGGTTCGTTTGTGTCTGCTGCCGGCATGGTATTGAGAAGGTCAGGGGTTACAGGGCAGCAATACATAACTGCCGATCCTGGTGGTTCGATGTCCAACAATACTACGCCTCCGATAAACGTCAGGCACACGCTATTTGGCAAGCTGGGCGTGTCAGCGCCAATAGGGCCGGTTACAGCGGGCATACCGGTTATTGTAACCGTAACAGCAATGGACGCATATAACAACATATGCGATGACATGAATGGCGGGACGCCGTTTAACAGCTTGGTCAACTTAACCGCAAACACAGGGCCAAATACCATGTGGCCATACACATGCGCGCTGACAAAAGGGATAACCGCGGCCAGTGTAAGGCTTTTTAAGGCGCCGCAGATAGGCGCGCGCATAACGGCTGAAAACGCAGGCATTGATGGCACAAGCAGCGATATTATGACCGTACCTGATGTCTTTAAAAGGCTGCTGGTAATAGGGCAGGGCATGGAAAGACAAAACGGCGTGTTTACATCCATACCGCCGTCAGGGTTCATGATGTATAATGCATTAAAACCACCTTATACGCCATCCAATATGATAACTGTAAACGACCTATATCACAATCCCGGCGGAGAATCCTTTATTGTTTACTCGTGCGATTTGTACGGAAATATAACCGCGACAGCGGATGCTTTTGGCCGCACTGTAACTGCCGCGGCAAATGACGCGTATGCGGCTCCCATCACAGCAACAGCAATTGATACTGTGACAGGCCAGGCTCAGTTCAAAATAATCTTACACACGGCAAAAACAGGGGTGAGCGTCACAGCTTCGATTGCCATGGCAGGGATTGAAAATTTTACAACCCCGGCATTCACAACTTTGGATGGGACCCCTTACGGGCTGCAGATACTGCTGCCCGGGTTCTCTTCACAGGATGGATCGGGCTATTATGACGTTTATTCATCAAAATGGTATAACGGCGTAACAGGGACAGCACAGGTCAAATTATCAGGGGAGCCTTTCAGCGTTACTGTAAGGGCCTGCGATATTTACGGGAATTTTAGTAATTACGTGACCGACCGTATCAGGGTCACAGCAGGGGCCGATACGCCGTCTTTTCCTTCCATAAGCAATTTTTTTGAAGGAAACCTGTATGATGCAGATGCCGGGTTATCCACTTTGACGGCTCATTTTAATGTTTCAGCGCCGCAATACGTTTCCATGCACGCGGAGGACCTGATGTCTAATGACATGAACATTGCGTGGCTGTCATATCCATACGTGTATGTGTCAGACGTGGGCGCGCCGACCGCGACGCTGACACCCACATCAACACAGACCGCAACAATCACGGCAACGAACATACAAACACAAACAGGCACTGCCACATCAACGCAAACCCCTTCATTGACCCGGTCGCAGACTCAGACCGCAACATGTACTTTTACACAGGCATTAACCGGGACAGCCACGGCCACACTGACTGTGACGGCGGAGCAGACGGCATCAGACACTCCTGTTGCAACTGCCGGCAGCACAATTTATGCATATCCTCAGCCTGCGGCAAACAGCGTAAATTTTGTTTTTTCCCTTGAAGAGGCGGCTGAAGCGACAGTTGAGGTTTACAATGTGTCCGGAACTTTAGTGGCCAGGGTTACAGGCTCAGGGCAGGCGTCGCAGGCAAATAAAATAACACTTAACACCACAAGTTTTGCCCCGGGTGTTTATTATTACATGATAAAGGCAAAAGGCAGCGGCGGCAAAGATATAAAATTCAGGGCGAATAAGTTCCTGGTCGCCAAATAGGATGGTATAAATATGAAAAAAATCATGATAGTCTTTGTTTTAGCCGCGGTTTTTTTTAACATCCGGGCCGCGGAAGTAATAAATGAAAGTGCGTCGCTGGCTTTTTCTTTCATGAACATAGGGGTCGGGGCCAGGGCAGCAGGCATGGGCAACGCATTTACCGCAATATCAGGGGATTTAAGTTCCATTTACTGGAACCCGGCCGGGCTTTCAACAATTAAAAACCCGGGTGTAAGCATGACATATGACATGATGTTCGTTGACACATCTTACCAGTATATACTTATGGGTTTTCCGGCCGGGCCAGGTACGTTTGGGTTTGACCTGGCGTATTTAAGGTACGGTTCTTTTGAGCTCAGGGACCAAAATGGGTTGATTTTAAGCGGCACAACAAACCCATATAATATCGGGGCTATCGCCGCGTATGGAATGAAGTTAACGCCGGAATTTTCAGCGGGAGCGGCCGTTAAATATGTCAATCAGCAGGTAAGCAGTTCTTCCTTAACAGGGTTTGCCTTTGACCTGGGTGCGGTCATGGAAGAGGGATTTTTATCAGCCGGTGTTTCCGCGCAAAATATCGGCAGTGCGGGGGATTTTGCCGTGCCGCTTGATATAAGGGCGGGGTTGGCAGCTAAAATTGACGCCGGAGAAAAAAACAGGGTAATAATATCCGTTGATGCTTCCTATCTTCTAAAAGGAAGCGTTACAATAAACACGGGCGCGGAATATGCCTATTCCGATATGCTTTTTGCCAGGGCCGGATATGCCATAAAAGCCGAGAACAGCACTTTGAAAGGCCTGTCAGGGTTAAGCGGAGGGCTCGGCATAAAACTAAACCAGGTTGCGTTTGATTATTCAATCGTGCCGTATGGTGAACTTGGCACAGTCAATAATTTTACACTTTCCTACACTTTCGGGAACGGCAATAACAAGGAAAAATGAAAAACAAAAACATCACCAATATTCTCCTGATAAGGCCAGCGCCGGCAAAAGAACAATTCGGGGACGAGTCTTTCATGCCGCTTGGCTTGGCATACATAGCCGCAGTGCTTGAAAAGGAGGGTTATAAAGTAAAAGTACTTGATCTTTTAATACAGAAGAAAACAGAACAGGAATTTTTTAAGGTCATTGATGAATTCAAGCCTGATGTGGCGGCCTTTACAGCCGTCACGCCTGTCATAAAAAGCGCGTTTAAGGCGGCCGAAATTATAAAGTCCAGGTATGAAAACATAATAACAATCATAGGCGGGCCGCACGCGAGCGCTTTGCCTGACGAATGCCTCGGGAATCACTTTGATTTTGTGGTGTCGGGCGAAGGCGAAGAAACAATAATCGACCTCCTGGAAAACATTGAAGACCCATCAAGAGTTAGATCAATCGTATTTAAAAAAGACGGTAAAATAATCAGGACACAGGAGAGGCCTTTTATCAGTGATTTGGACAGCCTGCCATTTCCTGCGCGGCATTTGTTCCCCCCGCTTTCCATGTATAAGGGACAGGAAGCGCTTGGAAGCTTGAACCCGGTAGCGTCAATTTTAACCTCAAGGGGATGCCCTTATGCGTGTAAATTCTGTTTTAAGGCGGTTTTCGGGAACAAATTCAGGCCGAGAACGGCTGAAAATATTTTGAAAGAGTGGATGCACCTGGTAAACGACCTTAAGGCGAAGGAAATAGCTGTGGTTGACGATTCTTTCACCACGGATATCAGTCGCGTGCATGACATATGCGACGGGATTATAAAAGCAAAGGTAAAAACAAGGTGGAGCTGCCCTAACGGCATCAGGGTGGACCTCGGCGGATATGAAATGCTAAAAAAAATGAAGAATGCCGGCTGCTATAGGGTGGCGCTCGGTATAGAATCGGGTTCACAGAAGATACTGGACAGTATTGGAAAAAAAATCAGCCTTGAACAGATAACAGATACCGTGAAAAACTGCCGCAGGGTAGGCATCAAAACCATGGGATTTTATATGCTGGGAAACCTGGAAGAAACCGAAGAGACCATGGAAGAGACGATAAAATTCGCGGTGAAAACAGGGACAGATTACGCGCAGTTTTTGATAGCCATGCCTTATCCGGGAACAATGCTTTATGAAGAGATAAAAAAGAACGGAAAATTGTATATAAACGACTGGGACCAGTACGGTCAATATGAAGGAACCGCGTGTTTTGAATACGGGAAGTTAAATCCAAAACTGCTTTCAAAGATGAGCAAAAAGGCAGGCAGGGATTACTACTTAAATCCGGCTTACATAGCAAAACAAATCTTAAATGTTGAGACGTATAAATTCCTGCCTCAAAGGATAAAAGCCGCGTTAAGGGTATTTTTTAAATGGCTATTTTGATACTGGCGGAAAACATGCCATGTACCTTAAGCTACTGCGAACCGTGTCATGTACCTGAGCTACTGCGAA
>OCZT010003019.1_pt1 | contig 17329 bp, 11 predicted proteins | sample 1539031 | NCBI WGS metagenome assembly OCZT01 (sample SAMEA3539308, study PRJEB22396) | soil metagenome | biome: tundra; feature: field; material: soil | place: USA | collected 2010-05 | depth 0.15 m | reverse complement strand
AAACTTTCGCATCGCCATGACGCACAAGCCCCCAGTGCTCGACGCCCTCCCAGCTTGCGCGGAAGGTGCGGTTCTGCACCAGCTCCGCGTACAGGCCGCCGTCGTACGAGTGGTTGATCTCTTCGGTCATCATGCCGTACAGCATGGGACTGACCGGCGTCACGATCTCCGCGGGATCGATCGTGAGGTGCGCGGACGCTGTGGCCTGGCTCTGCGATTGCGCTGAGAGGCCCATGCACGCGAACATTGCAGCCATCAAAACTCCGGAGATGAAACGTCCTCTTTGGAACGAAGACCTTGGGAGACAAATCGGCACGGTGCAGTTCAGCGACTCCGCCGGGGCGGCGCAGCGGCTGTCAGGCGTTCCCTGGGAAGAATCGGAACCGATTTGAGCGTAAGTGATTGCGATCAGTGCGCCCTGCATGAAACCCTCCTGTACGTTTCCCGATGAGTATATTTTGTCGGGATGGCCACTCTGAAACCGGTTACATTTGAGAATGCGCCCCTCGACCCAGATGTTTTGACACGCCGATTGTATTCGAATCGAATCACGCTTGACTGCTGTGGCAGTCATTTTTTCAGGTGCTGAAGGAGACGGTATGCGGCAGTACACGACCCGGAAAGGCGTCAGGACCTTTTCCACTCCGGAAGCGTCGCATCTTTAACCAGGCGATCGACGGCCGCAAGTGGCGCGGCAATTCCGAATCGTTTTGGGGCCAATCGGCTTCCATCCCGCCAGCTTCGATGCCGTTCGCCCTGCGGGTTTGACAGGCCCGTAAACCGGGGACTACCTTTTCTCGCGTCGGAGCTTTCCCGAACCTGTAACCGCTTACATGGAGTCTTATGAGCCGAATTGAGCCGTCCCTCCTCTTGCGCATCGCCGCCCCACTTCTTGTATCTGCCGCTTGTCTCGGTGGGTGTAGTTCGGGCGGCAGCAGTTCTTCGTCGACTCCGTCCACTCCCACCCCCAACACTCCGGACCTCGGCACCATCACCGCGGTCACCGATATTTCCCAGTACAAGATCAAGAACGTCACCAGCGGACAGTTGCTCGGCGTTACCGCCCAGAGCCAGGCCGCCGGTACCCTCATAGACCAGGCCAGCGACACCGGCACCGCGGATCAGCTCTGGCATTTCATGCCGATGGGCAGCAACCAGTTCAATGTGGAGAACCTGCTGACCCATCAGGTTGCGGGCATCGCTAACGCCTCCACCGCCACTGGTGCGATTGCCGTGCAATGGGCCGACAACGGAACCTCGGACCACCTGTGGGCGTTCTATCTGCTCACCGACGGCAACTACCTCATCAAGAATGTGAACAGCAATCTTTATCTCCAGGTCGATACCTCCGCTGTTCCAGCCTCGATCGACCAGGCCGCGCGCGCGACCACCGGGACCGGTTGCAGCTGCCAGGAGTGGACGCTCACCTCGACCGGAACATCGGCGTATCCGGCTCCGCTTGCCGTCTCGGGTAGCGGCATCTTTGTCCACGATCCGAACATGATCCAGGACCCTAAGAGCGGCATCTTCTGGCTCTACGGCACGCACAACAGCCTGGCAAGTTCGCTCGACATGACCACTTTTACCGCCGCGGCCGGCGGAGATATCGCGCCCGACTTCACCTGGTGGGCGACCGAAAACACTGCCGGCACGAGCGGCAGAACTGACATATGGGCTCCCAGCGTCATGTACGCCAATGGGACCTACTACCAGTACTACTCAATCCCCATCTACACGAATCCTGCCATCCCTGGATCCAACAGCGGAGCGGAAGCTGTCATCGCGCTAGCCACCGGCAAAAATCCCAATGGACCATGGACGGATGCCGGCAAGATCATCGCTTCCTGCGGCACTACCAGCGGATGCACTACCCTTTTCAACGCCATCGACCCCGCCCCGTTCACCGACGCCAACGGCAACTGGTGGTTGACCTTCGGTTCCTGGAATGACGGCCTCCACGTCCTGCAACTGGATCCCGCAACAGGGCTGCGCCTGGCATCGAACCTGACGCTGTCCAATATCGCCTACCGCCCCGCCGGCGAGGAAGGCTCGTTCATCTTCCCTTACACCGCCGGCGGCACGCTCTACTACTATTACTTCGCTTCGATCAACGTCTGCTGTAGTGGCACGGCCAGCACCTACCGAATCATCGTGGGGCGCTCCACCAGCCCAACCGGCCCTTACCTGGATCGCGGCGGCCTCGACCTGAAGAGTGGCGGCGGCACCGTTTTGCTCAGCTCGCACGGCAACATCTTTGGTCCGGGCGGGCAAAGCGTCATGCTCGCCGGAACTCAGCCCCTGCTGGTCTACCACTACTACGACGGCAACACCAACGGAACTCCAACGCTGGGCTTGAACAACCTCTACTTCGACTCATCCGGCTGGCCGTATATCAAGTAGCTGCGCAAGAAACCCATACGGCGCCTGCCCTTTATTGGCAGGCGCCGTATGTTGGTCAGTGTCACGAATAAATCTACTTCTGTAATTGATATGGAATACCAAACCGGCCAATCTGAATCATCGACCTGGTCTGCGGAGGCCACACTTTGAAAGATTCCACTCCGGAGTTGCCCTGCATTCGCTTTGCCTGGGCCGACGCTTTCAGCGTCCCGGTTGCGGCGTCGTAAAAATGTACGTCGAGAGAATCCTGGTCGCGCTGCCAACCGAATACATATTCCCCCGGCGGCAAGGAGACCGAGCCGATCTGCGATGGCACTTGCGTCACCAGGTAATGGGAGTACTTGCCGTCGGCCGAATACCCTGCCGTAATCAAGACGACGCCGGCGACAAACTTGCCATGTCCATCGGTGATCCCGGAGGCTGTCCTCATCTCGGTCTCGATATGTTCTTTCTCGACCGCGGCGCGGGCCGGCAAGAGTGATTTCAGTTCCTTATCGCTTGCCGCGCGCCATGTGCTCCCAGCAACTTGAGTTTGTGCCACGCTCAGCCCAAATACAAATAGCATCGCGCCGACCGGTCCAATCCACCTGTTGCCTCGATTCAAGATCATGGCTCTCCTTGTCTTCGCTTCTGATCATACTCAGTCAAGATGCACAATCCCACGTTGAATGGCGGCGGTCGAAGCCTGCGTTCTGTCGCTCACGCCAAGCTTCGCCAGCAAGTTGTTGATGTGGGTCTTGACCGTCGCCTCGGAGATGGAGAGGTCGATTCCGATCTCCTTGTTGCTGCGTCCGAGCACAATCGACTGGAGAACCTCGAGTTCCCGATTGGTCAACTGCGGTCCGGCCATCCTCCCGGCAAGTTTTTCCGCGATTGCGGCGGGAATCCGCGTACGTCCCTGATGCACTGAGCGAATGGTACTGATGAGTTCCTCGACGGACATGCCCTTCAGCAGATAGGCTTTTGCGCCAGCCTGGATGGCCTTGTAAATATCCTCATCACCATCGAAAGTGGTCAGTACAATCACACGCGCCGCAGGCCATTTCGCCCGTATCAACCTAATCGCCTCGACGCCGCCCACGGTGCGAAGCCGGAGATCCATCAGCGTGACATCCGGCTGATGCAGGCGGTATTGCTCGAACGCCTCGCGACCGTCATCCGCTTCCGCCACTACTTTCATGTCGTCGACCGTTTCCAACAGGGCTACGAGTCCCCCACGCACCACGGGATGGTCGTCCACCACGAGCAGTCGAATCGGTGCTTGCATTCAGGTCCTCTTTCTCTTCTCTTTGTGGTCGGGCGTCAGTGGCACAACAACGCGAACGCTGCTGCCTTTTCCGGGAACACTTTCCAGAATAACTTCAGTGCCAAGTATGCGCGCCCGCTCCTGCATTCCTGTCAAACCAAAATGTCCGCCTTCCCCCGAAGGCGCATGAGCCACATCGAACCCCCGTCCATCGTCTCCCACGTCAAGTGAGACCTGCTCGAGCTCGTAGCTCAACCGGAGACGTAGAGTCTTGGCATTCGCATGGCGGACCGCGTTGGCGACAGCCTCCTGCGCAATCCGGTACAACTCATCTTCCAGGGATTGCGCCAGGGCTCGATAGACTCCCGATATCTCCAACCGCGTATCTGCGATCCGGGGCACCGTTTCGCGAACCAGACCGCCCAGGCGCGCCGGCAGACTTTGCGCATCCGCTCCATCCGATCGAAGGTCCCAGATGGACCGTCGCGCTTCGGCCAAACTCTCGCGTACCAGTGCTCGCGTCTGGTTCAATTGCTCACGGCAACCTTCCACGCCGGCGGAGGTGCGCAGCATCTGCGACATAACCTCGAGTCGCACCGACACTGCGACGAAGCTCTGCGCCAGGGTGTCGTGGATCTCCCGGGCGAGGCGGTTACGTTCCGCGGCGACTGCATCAAACCTGCCCTGCAGCGTGCGTACGCGCAGGATGTATAACCCGAGCCCCAACGCGCCGAGGAACATCACAAGAAGCACCCTGAACCAGACTGTCTGATGGAAGTGCGGTCGCAGTTCGAAGGGTAAGACTGCCGGTTGGCCCCAGGCGTTGCCCTGGTTGCGCGCGCACACAAGGAACCGATAGCGGCCGTGGGGGATGTTCGTATAGTAGGCAACTCTTCGTGTGCCGGCGTCGATCCAGGTGCGGTCCAGACCTTCGAGCATGTACCGGTATTGCACCCTCTGCGGCGCCGCCAGACTGATACCGGCAAACGAGAATGAGAAGTGCAGCGGCCCGGGAGGGAGGGACGATATTTCTTCCGGCGTTACGCTTTTGTCGTCCACAGCAACTTGCTCCAGAACAACTGGAGGCGGCCCTCCACTCGGCAGGGAGCGAGATGGATCGATAACGACGATGCCACGCCGGCTAGCGAAAGCAAGCCTTCCGTCGTTCAATTTCCAGGCCGAAGGATAGCCCGCGCCGCCGGTGTCTATCGGCGGCAATCCGTCTGCCGTGCTATACGGCACGACTCCGACCTCGCTCTTCTGGTCTCGGCGGAAGCTTGTCAACGCGGCAATGGAGATCCGGAATATTCCATGGTTCGACGATAGCCACAACGACCCGAAACCATCTTCCAGCAGACCGAAGATTTGGCGTGGGATCGCCGGCGATGCCGCGAAGCTGAAGAACTTCGAGCCGTCCCATCGCGCCAATCCCTGACCGTTGGTGCCTACCCAAAAAGCGCCGCTCGGGCTGGCTTCGAGTGTCGTTATCGTGTTGCTCGGCAAGCCATCGGCAACTCCATAGTTCCTCAATGCGCCTGCATGCAACCGTGACAGACCGCCTGACGTCCCGATCCAAAGATCTCCGGCGGAATCCTCCAGCATCGGACCAACCAGGTCGCTGCCCAGTCCTTGTGCGGCGGTCAAAGTTGTGCCGTGGCCATCCTTCCATCGCGTCACCCCGTGGCGTGTCCCGACCCAGACTCCACCATCGCGCGCGGGCAGCACGGACCGCACCAGGTCGTCGCCAAGTCCATCGGCTGATGTGAAAGTCCTCCATCGCCCTTCGTGCAGCAGGCTTAGACCGTCGGGAGTTCCCACCCATATGTCCTCGGGGTGCGCGCCGCCTGCTGCCAGCGCCAGCACTGTGTCGCTCGCCAACCCGTCCTTCCTCGTGTAAGTTCGCGGCACGGTTTGCCTGCCGCCGATGCGGGCCACCCCGGCACCGTTTGTTCCCACCCATAACGCCCCATCCGCAGCTTGCACCACGGAGGTTGATGCTCCTTCCGCGAGGTCCGCAGGCCCACGCATTACGTCAAATGCGCGCTGCCGCAGCACCTTTACTCCTGCGGTCTCGGTTCCGACCCACATATCCCCTTCGCGATCCTCCAGAATCGCCAGCACTGCCGCGGCCTCAGTTTCGCCGGAGCCAGATGCCATCTCCATGTGTCCGTTCCAGAAGCGCGCGAGTCCTGCATTCGTACCGATCCACACGGCGCCGCGGTGGTCCTCGGCAATCGTCGTGATCTGTGTTCCGGGCAAATCTATTCCAGCCGGGAACGTGATCGTCCGCTTGGGCTGGATCAGGCTCACACTGCTTCTGCCAACCGTCCAAACGCCATCGCGGGTTGCGAGCAGTGTTCGTACTCCTCCGATCGGCAACGCTTCGCGCTTCGCCAGAACGCTAAGCACGCCAGCTTTCAGACTCATCACGCCATCAGCGGACGCAAGAAGAAGAGTGCTCGCATCACCAGGCACATTCACAAGGGCATCGATGCTCATCCCCACCGTGCCCGCCGGTCCGTTTTCCACGCGGCTACCAACGACGTGGGTCAGTCCTTGCGACGTCCCTATCCAGATGCCTCCATTGGCATCCGGCGCCAGTACGCGCGCGCGCCCGCGTCCGTTCGAAGGCCCGTCAATTTGAGAGAACGCGCTGAATCCCACCTTTGCCGAACCGGTATTCGCGACCGAAGCACTCGTGAGGCCACCCTCTGTCAGGATCCATAGACGGCCGTCGCCGCCCTCCAGCACCCTGCGCACGGCGCCCGCAGGAACGCCGTCGGCAGGCGTAAATGTCCGTGCGCGCCCATCCTTCAATCGCGTCAGCCCCGAAGCTGTACCAACCCAAAGCGCTCCCAACCGGTCTTCGAGAAGGCAGCGAATATCGTCGCCCGCCAGCCCCGGCGTGTTCTCGCGGTCGAAGACCCGAAATTGATACCCATCGAATCGCGCCAGGCCTCCTTCGGTTCCAAGCCAAAGGAAGCCGTCTGATGTCTGCACCATCGCATGGACAGAACTCTGCGGCAGCCCGTTCTCCGTGCTCCAGACTTGTTTGGCAAATCCATCCAGTCCGGTGCGAGGATCGAGGGCATACGCCAGCCTGCATCCGAAAGATGCGAGCACCCACAGAACCAAAAATCCCGAGCAACACCAGACGAATCGCCGCATGAATGCCAATCAATACCGTCCCGGAATCACAGGTTCAAGCATCGATGTAAAGCATACCCTGCTTCGCGGCGGCTCAAGCAGGCTATCTCAAAGCGCTTAGGCGCAAAAAAATCAGCGCCCCGAGAAGGGACGCTGCAGGAAGTAACTTCGATTCCCAAGATACCGGCCCCTACCCTTCGCGTCTTCCACCTGCAGGCTGAATCTCACTCCACCATTAGGTGGAGGGAAGCGCCTAGGTGGAGGGAAGCGACTAGGTGGAGGGAAGCGACGCTATGGCCCATCTGGAACGAAAGCCGCGCACTCAACTGGATCTGTCTTCCCGGGCTGGGTCACCTCTGTGATGGAGCCGAATCCAGCCTTCAGCTCCGCCATCCAGCTTGCGCTACGGATGTTCAAGTACCTCTCTCAGGCTAATGGGCGATCTTTCCGCGGCACCTCGCCCGTTCTCAAAAATATCCTTGACAATTGGTTGCCACCGCCCGTAATGTTTACTTCATTGCAAAAATTGTACACGTGTTCATCATCAATGTACGCGTATGCATAGCGATATTAGGAGTTTTAGAATGTTCAGGAAAATCTCAATAGCGATCGCGTCGCTTGTTCTAACGCTTTTTGCGTTTTATCCCGCCTATGCTCAGGAATCGCGTGCGTCGTTGAGTGGAAGGGTGACGGATCCGGCCAAGGCTGTGGTTCGAGATGCCCACGTGACTGTGACGTCGGTGGAGACAGGCGTGCGGCAGACCACGACGACCAGCGGGAGCGGCGACTGGTCGGTGAGATTCCTTACTCCTGGCCACTACACATTTGAAGTGAGCGCTGCCGGATTCAAGCTTGCGACCCATGAGCCGCTTGAATTGCAAGTGGGCGACGTGAAAACAGCAGACGTTCAGTTGCAAATTGGAGAGGTATCGGAGACCGTAAGCGTGAGTTCCGATGCTCCGCTGATCGATACGACGGCGTCAGTGTCGGGTACGGTGATAACCACCAAGGAGTTGGAGGACTTACCAACCCAGTCGCATGTTCCAACACTGCTTGTCAGCCTGACGCCGGGTGCCGTGATCGGCAACGGCAACTCCGGAGCACCGCACCTCTGGTCTAATATCGGCGACTCTCAGATACAGGTCAACGGAACCGGCAGCGTTGCCGGCAGCGGTGCCCAGAATAACAATTACTCGACCCAGTACACGTTGGATGGATCGTACGATTCCAACGCTTCGGGGCAGGTTGCGTTCGTGCCGCCGCAGGACTCCATCGCCGAGTTCCGAGTGCAGACCAATGCCTACGATGCGTCGATAGGTCGCCAGAGCGGCGCCACGCTGAACATTGTAAGCAAGACTGGCACCAAAGCGTTCCACGGCAGCCTGTACGAGTACAACCAGAACAACACGCTAAATGCGCATATCTGGGGGTCTCCATCCGGACAGCCTGTACCTGCTGTGCACTATAACGAGTACGGTGGGACCATCGGGGGACCGGCCTGGATTCCGAAGCTTTACGACGGCCGCAAGCGGGGGACGTTCTTCTTCTTCTCTTACGACGGTATTCGCAACAATGCTCCCGTCAATACGGGATTCATGACGCTTCCTTCGGCATTGGAGCGGACGGGCGACTTCAGCCAGTCAACCCAAACTACTGCCGGAGTGCAGTACCCGATCACGGTATACGACCCGGCGACAATCGATCCGAAGACTGGCAACCGCACACCGTTTCCAGGAAACAAGATTCCGGACTCTCGCATCTCTTCCTTTACGAAAGCCATCTTCGCGCTCATGCCGCTTCCCGACACTGCGCCCGTGACCGCAACGTCGTCTGATGCAAATAACTTCAGAAAGAAGGAAGTACAGCGCGATAAGTTCGGAAGCTACGCCACTCGCGTAGATCAGGCGTGGAACAATTCCAATCATTCGTACGCGAACATCAGCATCAACACCTGGAGTGAAAACAGCTTCAACCCGTTCGGCGGCTTTGCCGGCGACATCCTGAATAGTCTGGGTCAGACGCGCAAGCAGAAGACGTTCACGCTGGACCACAACATCGTGATCGGCCCGCAGTTGCTTCTGGACCTTAAGTACAACATCCTTAACAGCTACGGCAGCAGCGCTTCCGGTTCGGCTCCCTATGATGTCTCCCAGCTTGGCCTGTCGAGCGCGTACATCGGCCAGATGCCCGTCCAGTCGATTCCACTGATCACGGGGGTCGCGAATGGCGCGGAGAACGGCGGCCTGGGCACCAATCAGGCGGCTTCCTACACCGGCGACACGTTCCAGACCATCGACGCGGCATTGACTCAAATCCACGGCGCCCACACCGTTAAGTACGGATTTGAGCACCTGATCCAGCAGGAGGGGACCGGAGGTCTCGGTCAGGCTGGTGGATCGTTCAGCTTTGGCAGCGCCACCAACACCAGCGCCGACTCCTGGACCTGCCACAACCCACTGAGCGACTGTCCCTCCAGTTTGGGCAACGGATCGAACATCGCCCAATTTCTTCTGGGGATGCCGGTCTCCGGTTCGATTCCCGTGAACGCAACGGCATTCTGGTCGCAGCACTACACGGCTGCATACTTCCAGGACGATTGGCGCGTCACTTCCAGGCTCACCCTCGACCTGGGACTCCGTTGGGACTTCCAGACGGGCGTTTCAGAGCGTCATGGCAAAGCCTTTACGCGTTACGACCCGACGTATGTTCAGACTGCTGTCACCACACCTTCCCAGGCCAGCTATGCCTCGCTGGTCGGATCGTCGTCGACGAATCTGGGTGTTCAATTGCTGCAAGCGTATCGGCCGGCGGCCAGCGGCTTTGTTACGACGGGCGCTATCGAATATGCGGGAGTACACGGTGCCTCGAACACGGTATACGACCCGAGGTACAACTATTACCAGCCGCGGCTCGGCTTTGCGTACCGGGTCCATCCCGATACGGTGATCCGTGGCGGCGTTGGGCGGTTCGCGCAGGCGAACTTCGACACGGCGAGCCAGACGGGCTTCAGTGCGACCACCAACTACACCGCCACAACCGACAATTTCTTCACCCAGACCGCAACCCTCGCTAACCCCTACCCGAATGGATTGACATCTCCCACGGGGAACGCACTGGCGGAGCAGACCAACATCGGAACAGTGACCGGCTTCACGGATCCTCACTACGGCCGTATTTACGTGGACGAAGCGAGTGCCAGTATTCAGCAGCAGGTACGACGATGGCTGTTTGAGATCGGGGGAACGTACAGCCGAACTCACGGACTGGCTCTGGGGATGCCGACCAACGCGATCCCCACGAACGCTTACCTGGCCGCCTTCGGTCCGCAGTTCGATGCCAAGGGGCGTCCTCTCGATACCCTATCCGGCAATACAACAGTCACCAATCCGTTCAAAGGCGTAGCGGGCATTCCCACCACTTCCGGCGTATACACGTCGAACACCGTGAATGCCTCGCAACTGCTTCGTCCCAACCCGATCGTCAACAACGATGTCAACGCGACGACGACCGGCGGCAAAGCCACTTACTACGCGCTGGTCACCAAGATCGAGCGGCGCTATTCCAACGGCTTCAGCTACCTCCAGGCGTTCACCTGGGCGCGCAATTTCTCGCAGGACTTCTACTTGGGCAATACCAACATCGTGCGCTACATACCTCGGCAAATCTACAGCAACGACGTCAGGTTCCACTACACGGTCACACCCGTCTACGAACTGCCCTTCGGCAAGGGTAAGAGGTTTCTCGGCCAATCGAACCGGGGGATGGAGCAACTTGTAGGCGGCTGGGAGTTCACCGGTATCTATAACTTCCAATCCGGAACTCCGCTTGTGCTTCCAACCAACAGTTCCTTCTATCGCGGAGATAAGTCTCCGAACATCAATGTGGCCAGGGGAAGGACCGGCACCTACTTCGACACCACCGCGTTTATGCCGTATCCGTCAAAGAGCACCACCGTAGCGGCGCTGCAGGCCTACCCATCCTGGACGGGCGTGACGTCCTTGCCTGGCGCCAGCTATGTTCCCAGCGGTCCTTCGGACACTGCGAAGAACGGCGTCTACAACGACTTCACCGTGCGTAACACTCTTTACCCGCAGACGTTTGGAGACATACGCAATCCCTGGGTCAACACGTTCACGCTGGGAATACGCAAGAATTTAAATTTCACAGAGACTGTCCGTCTGCAGCTTCGCCTGGACGCGACCAACCTCTTCAACCATCCGCAGTTCGGTGGCATCAGCACCGACCCGGCGAGTTCCTTCTTCGGCCGGTTGAGTGGCAGCTCGACGCTAACTGCGGCAAATAGCCCACGCCAAATCGAGCTGGCCGGCAAACTCTACTTCTAGAAGCGGCGCTTTTCCAGGGAAGAACCCTTATGACCGGGTTCTTCCTGCCTTTTCTTGAAGCACTCCAAACTCGCTCCACCGAAGTTGAACCACTGGCATCTTGATTGCATATAGGAACTCTGGAGCCGTAAAGCGTGTCTTGTATAGAAACCACCTCCCCGTCGAGTGCGACGGGACTTTTGCCCTCCCCGAGCAGTGGCGGACGCAGGTCGGCGTCATCTTCCCCGGTATAGTAGCGATATGAATATGAGTGCCATTGCCCTTCGAGCGGGCGTATCGCGCGCAACGGTATCGCGCGTGCTCAGTGGTTCTCCTTTGGTTACGGAGAAAACCGCCAAACGCATACGCAAAATACTGGAAAAGGTCGACTTTGTTCCCAACCGAGTAGCGACGACCCTTAGGAACGGGCGCAGCAAGACATATGGCTTAGTTATTCCGGACATCCGCAACCCGTTTTACGCAGAGTTCCTGGCGGAGTTTGAGGATTTGCTCGTTGAAACGGATCATGAGGTGATGCTCACCAACGTACATTCCGACTCCAAAATGGTAAAGTCCGTTCGGCGAATGTTAATGCGCCAGGTCGATGGAGCCGTATTCATGGGGTCCGAGTTCGATACCCAGGCAATCGAGCCGCTCTTCTTGCGAAAGGTTCCTCTCGTTACTGTCGATCGTAGATCCGTCCAGGCGGGATGCAGTGATGTTGCCATCGATTTCGAGGGCGGCTATCGGCAGGCGGTGGAGTATCTTCGAACACTTGGCCATAGACGCCTGGGCTATATCGGCGGTACAGAAGGGTTACGCACCTCAAGCGTTCGGCTCGCGGCGTTTAAGATAGCTCTGGAGAAGGGTGGACTTCGGTTCTACCCGAATCTCGTTCGAACGGGTGACTATCGCGTAGCAGGCGGCGAACAAGCGGTGGTTTCGTTGATGAAGGAGACCTCGCGGCCCACCGCACTTCTGACCGCTAACGACCTCACCGCGTTTGGTGCGATTCGTGGTTTGCATGGCATGGGTTTCAGTGTGCCCAACGATTTGTCGCTGGTTGGTTTGGACGACGTGCTCCTGGCCGATGTGCTTCAACCACCCCTTACGACCATTCGTATCCCGCGAAGGCGCATGGCCGAGGCTTGCGTTCGCGCCCTGGAGCACACCAGGGAAGACATAGAACGCGTTGGATCCCGCTTTTCGGTTCCCACTGAGCTTATTGTGCGTGAGAGCGCGGGGCGAGTCAGTAAGCTTCGCCGGTAGACCTTCAGGTCTTTCCCGGCTAGACTTTGGGCTACCGCCATGCCAGGACAGAAAATTTGATTCGCGGACATCTAATGCTTTCCGCGGGACTGACGATTCTCTCCACCTACTTTGTCGTAACGATTGCGATCGGATGGCTGGCGCGTCGCCACAGCCATAGTGCCAACGCATACCTTAACGCAAGCCGTTCGCTTCCCTTATGGATAGTGACCGCCGCGTATCTGGCAGCCAATTGCGGGGCGCTCGAGATCGTCGGCTTGAGCGCGATGGCCGCCGAATATGGCGTACAGGCTTTCAACTTTTATTGGATAGGCGCGATTCCAGCGATGATCTTTCTCGCTATCTGGATGATGCCCGTGTATCGACGGAGTGGAGTCCGCAGTGTCCCGGAGTACCTTGAACTCCGTTACGGACCTGAGATGAGGTTGCTGAATGCATGCGTGCTTGCCATCATTATGCTGTTGTTTGCAGGCATCAGTTTGTATGCCATGGCCCAGGTTCTACAGGCCGTTGTTGGGCTGCGCTTCAACGCAAGCATTCTCTTCTGTGCCGGTGTTGTGCTTGTCTACGTTCTTCTGGGCGGTTTGAGGGCGACCATCTATAACGAGGTGTTTCAATTGCTCGTGATGCTCGCCGGCCTTGCGCCGCTGGCGATATATAGCTTTCATTCAGCCACTGCTCCAGGCGCCGCAGCCGAAGTTGCCCGGTGGCATCTGTGGATAGGGTTGCCGGTTGCCTCGCGTGCAGCACCGCTTGATGTCCTGGGTGTCGTGTTCGGCCTTGGATTCGTTCTCAGCTTTGGCTATTGGTGTACCGATTTCGTCCTGATGCAGCGCGCCTTCACGGCACGCACGGACGTGGCGGCTAGACAGGTTCCGCTGTGGGCAGGATTCGGCAAGCTGCTGTTTTCGCTGATTGTTGTAATACCGGGACTCGCGGCCTATCGTCTTCTTCCACAGTTGGGCCACTCGCAACGTTTCGATCAGGCGCTTCCGGCTCTGATGACAATATCTTACGGGCCGGCGATGCTCGGCCTCGGACTCACCGCATTGTTGGCCAGCCTCATGTCCGGTCTTGCCGCAAACATATCGGGCTTTGCCGCAATCTGGACGGAAGATATCTACCGCAGCCGCATCGTGAAAGATCAAACAGAGAACCACTACTTGTTGGTGGGCCGTGTTTCAGCAGTCGTGGCTGTGGTGATCAGCCTGGTCACCTCCTACATAGATTTTCTATTCAGCAGCTTGATGGAGCAGGTGCAACTCATCTTTTCGGTATTCGGAGCGCCATTCTGGGCGATTTTCCTGCTGGGGATGAGCACCAGACGAACAACCCAACGGGGCGCCATGGCGGGCTTTCTGAGCGGGTCTATCCTGGCGCTGCTGCACCTTGCCGCAGTCGCATTCGGCTGCATTCATTATGGGAGTGTCATGAATGCCAATTTCCACGTTGCGATCTACGCTTTCTGTACCGCCTTTGTGGTCGGCTGGCTGGTGAGCTTACCAGAAGCCGGCAGGCCCCAGCAGTCTACGAAAGAATTGGTGTTTCAGTTGGGAACAGGGTCCCGGGCAGCCGGCCACAAACTCCTGTGGATCCTTTCAGCGGTTCTTCTTTCTGGGTGCCTATTCTTAAACTGGATCTGGCGATAGCCGGCGCGGGCCCAGCGCCGTCCGCGAAAATATGGAATGAACGCGTGTACAATTGGGTTAACGGAAAGCTCTCTAGAAATTGTGCCGAGGACAAACCATTGCTGATGCGGCTGCATGCGCCACGATTGCTGTACCTGAATCTTCTATTTATGGCATGGCTGGCGGCAGCACTGCCCGGCGGTCATGCCCAGGCTTCACGCGCCCAGCCTGTCGGTCACACATTTACGGTCGGCGGCAATCAATTCCTGATGGATGGCAAGCCATACCAGATCATCTCCGGGGAGATGCACTACACCCGCGTGCCTCGGGCGTACTGGCGGGATCGCTTTCGCAAGGCCAAGGCGATGGGTTTGAACACCATCACGACATACGTGTTCTGGAATGTGCATGAGCCGAAACCCGGCACCTTTGACTTTAGCGGGCAGAACGATATTGGTGAGTACATCCGTGAAGCTCACGCCGAGGGTCTGAACGTCATCCTTCGTCCCGGTCCCTACGTCTGCGCCGAGTGGGAACTCGCCGGATATCCTTCCTGGCTCCTCAAGGATCGTAGCCTGGTGCTGCGCTCCAGCGATCCGAAGTATACCGCGGCCGTGAAAACCTGGTTCGCTCGGCTCGGCCAGGAGATCAATCCGCTGCTACTCAAGAACGGTGGCCCGATTATTGCCGTGCAGGTGGAAAACGAGTATGGCTCGTTTGGCGACGACAAGTCCTATCTCGAAGGGGTCAAGAGCGAACTCATCGACGCGGGAATGGGCGACACGTTGCTCTATACGGCGAACCCGCCCAACGACACGGTCAACGGCTCGTTGCCGCAACTGCCGACGGTTATCAACTTTGGCACCGGTGATGCGGAGCGGGGCTTTGCGAAGCTGGAGCAGCTTCGACCCGATGGACCGCGCATGAGTGGCGAATACTGGGCGGGCTGGTTTGACCATTGGGGCGCCAAGCACCATGCGACCGATGGCGCAAAGGAAGCTGCCGAGCTTCACTGGATGCTACAGAAGGGCTATTCGGTCAGCATGTATATGTTCGAGGGCGGTACCAGCTTCGGGTGGATGAACGGCGCCAACTCGAACGGTAGTAACTACCAGCCGGACACCACAAGCTACGACTACGATGCACCGCTGGACGAGAAGGGAGAACCCCGCGCCAAGTTCGACCTGTTCCGCAAAGCGATCACAGAGGTCACAGGTGCCAGGCCGCCTGCGGTTCCGAGACAGGCCACGCGGGTTGCGTTTCCCGTAGCGGCGAAGATGTTGGCGGCTTCGCTGTGGCGCAATCTGCCGACGCCTACGAATTCCAAAACGCTTCTTACATTTGAGGACCTGGACCAATCGTACGGCTATGTGCTCTATCGCACTGGACTGGATGAGGGAGACGGCGGAAAGTTAGTGCTCGATGGTCTGCATGACTATGCCCAGGTTTACGTCGACCAGACGCTTGTGGGCACACTCGACCGCCGTCTTGGAACTGACTGTCTGCAAATTCCTCGGCAGCTGCATGCTGCCACACTGGACATCCTCGTGGAGAATTCCGGCCGGGTGAACTTCACCAAGGTGATCCGAACCGAGCGCAAGGGTCTCACTGGCGGCGTCACACTCGACGGCAAACAGCCAAAAAACTGGGAAATCTACTCCTTGCCAATGAGCGATCTCTCCGGATTGCGCTTCCTGCCCGAACCCTGTAGCGGCCCGTGTTTTTTTCGTACGCAGATGAATGTCAGCAAACCAGCCGACACCTATCTTGATACACGTGGCCTGCACAAGGGAATGGTGTGGCTGGAGCAGCAGCCAGTCGGACGTTTTTGGTCCGTCGGCCCACAATACGCGCTCTATACACCGGGCCCATGGCTCAAGCAGGGTAGCAATACCATTACGTTCTTCGACCTCATCGGCGATTCGAGCGATCAAATCAAAACTTCTACGGAACCGATCTTCGGCGCGACGACCTCAGCGCGAGACTGAGGCAGGAGAGAAACGCATGCGCTTCGGTTTGCTTAATCGAGTCTTAATGCTCGGGCTTATTACTTCGCTTTCCTTGGCCGGCGCCCAGACTCCGCCCACTTCGCCACTGCAGTCGCCACCACCTTTCCGGCCGGGCGAGCTTTGGCCCGACGCCAGTGGCACACCCATCAACGCCCACGGCGGAGGCTTTCTGTTCCGCAACGGCACATACTATTGGTTTGGCGAGTTCAAGACCGCGGGTCCCGGCGGCAACGCGGCCAACGTAGGTGTCTCCGTCTACTCCTCTCGAGACCTCTACCACTGGAAGAACGAAGGCATCGCGCTCAAGGTCAGCGACGATCCCGCGAGCGACATAATCAAGGGTTGCGTGATCGAGCGTCCCAAGGTCCTCTTCAATACGAAGACCGGTACTTACGTCATGTGGTTCCATCTCGAGTTGAAGGGCAAGGGATACAATGCCGCGCGGGCGGGCGTCGCTACCAGCAAGTCCCCAACCGGGCCTTTCACGTTTGTGCGTGATTTCCGGCCCGACGGTGAGATGTCGCGCGACATGACCCTCTATCAGGACGATGACGGCAAGGCCTACCTCATCACCACTTCGGAAAATAATCAGACCCAACATGTGTCGCAACTGACGGACGATTATCTCGACACCACCGGCCATTACACTCGCATCCTCGCCCACAAGGCGCTCGAGGGCGAAGCAATCTTCAAGACCAACGGGCATTACTTCTACATTGGCTCGCATACCACAGGATGGAACCCGAATCCCGCGTATGCCGCGACCGCAGACTCGATCGCAGGACCTTGGAAGGAGTTGGGCAATCCATGTCGTGGCCCAGGAGCCGACCTGACGTTCGGAGCGCAGAGTGCCTATGTCCTCCCTGTGCAGGGCAAGCCCGGCGCATTCATCTTCATCGCGGACCAGTGGAGACCGAAGAACGCCATCGACGGCCGTTACGTCTGGCTGCCCATTACGATCTCGGGAGATGCCTTCACCATAGCCTGGAAGGAAGCCTGGGACATGAGCGTCTTCGAAGTCACTGCTGCTTCGCGCTGAATTCAGCAGTAGCAGGAAAAGAGGATTATCGGATGTACTCGAGACGCGACTTTCTCGCCATCAGCTCAGCCAGCCTCCTCCTCGGGAGAAGCGTGTTTTCGAAACATTACATGCCTGTACTAGTGTGGCGCGTCGGAAATAAGGGTACCTATGGGTGGCCCGAGATCATGGCTTTTTCGGAGTAGCAGCGGGCTTCAGCCCGCGGTAAGTGGCGTATAAATCGGAGGCTTTAGCCCCGGGCCTCCGCTTCTCCCCGCTCCGATTCAGAC
>OCZT010003018.1_pt1 | contig 17330 bp, 13 predicted proteins | sample 1539031 | NCBI WGS metagenome assembly OCZT01 (sample SAMEA3539308, study PRJEB22396) | soil metagenome | biome: tundra; feature: field; material: soil | place: USA | collected 2010-05 | depth 0.15 m | reverse complement strand
AGCCGTTATCGACGCTTCCGGATGAAAAGCAGCTCGTTTCTTTTAATTCGGTCGTCGAACTGTCGTGGCCGGACGATGACCTGCTCTATTTGAAAACCGCCTATGTCCGCCGGATGAAGAACGAAGCCGACAGCGTAACGAGTTTTGCCCGGTGGCACCGGCTTGTCCTAACGGCCCAGGCTGCGCAGCCCACAAACCGGTAATGAGATACGCGTCTATTGCCGATATCTATTCAGCGAACGCAAAGATACGCGAACGCCTAATCGAGACGTTGCATGCCGTTATGAGAAATGAGGTCTCGACGGTGCCGGACGGGGAAAAGTGGTCGATCCAACATATTGTTGAACACGTTTCGATCGTCGACACGGGCACGCTCCGGATCTGCGAGAGATTGCTTGAAAAGGCAAGAAGCACGGGAAAGTTTGGCGACGGTACCTTTACACTCTCCCCGGAGACAGATGAGAAATTTGCGGCGATCCGCGATATTAAGGTTGAAGCACCGGAACGTGTACAGCCGACAGGGAATGTAGAAATCTCAGAATCACTCGGGCGGTTGGCCGCTAACGGCAATGTTCTAAACTCAATGCGTTCTGATCTTGAACGTTACGATCTTGCCGACCATAAATTTCCTCACCCGTTCTTTGGCGAGCTAACGGCCACCGAATGGCTTGTCGTAAAGGTCAGACATGAGATGAGACACACGAACCAGATCGAACGCCTGCTTGAAAAAGCGAGAAAATAAAAAGCCCCGGCCAGAAGGAGGGTGATCCAGCCGGGGGAAAGGCATCAAACAACTCATCATAGCGATCCGACTATCTGCATGTTTGAAGCCACTGATGTGATGAAATTCTATCTTACGCGGTTGCTAAAAAAGGCGTCATACCGACTTTTCGAAGCCCGAAATTCTCTGAAGCGATCTTTTGTCTGTCCCCGGAGGTATAGGTGTCAGCCGTTCGTCCGGCAATTGGCACTACCTAAGCTTTATCGCCAACGCCTTTATCCAGTCGTATGGCTTTTTGATCACAGGAAATGCCTTGGCAATGAATGGCTTTCGGTTTTTGGCGGGTTCCTCGCGCCAGATAAAAGTCGTCACTGAAACCCTGTTTGATGTAGAGGTTGGGGCAGATGCCGGGGTCTTGTTTATGACCGCGACCGTGGCCAATTGGGGCACTCTGTCGGAGGTCTTCCTCCGAGCGACCGCCATAGACATCTCCGGCATTCGATAGACGACGGCCTTGAGTCGCTGTGGTTGTTTCAAAACGGGCTGCGGGATCGGCCCGTCGACATTGGTCTCAGGGAGTTCAGCTACCGGCACCCCGTTTACAGACACACCTCTGACGGACTCGGTCACCGCACGATAATCGGCGTCTGAGGGGTCAATGGCCATGTAGACCTGGAATGATATTTGCACACAACAGACCGCGATAATGCAGCCGAGGATAACACTTCGCACTATTTTCCCTTGTTTTAACGATCCCAACAGGGATAAACATCCCATGATTAGTATACTCGTCGCAGGAAAAGGTTGTAAATCCAAATGAATGCGTCACGGAACCGCGATCGCGTGAAAGAACATCTGTCTCCCGACTGCGAGACCTGCGAGAGTGTTTCTCCTGTGTATCAGAAAATAAAGATAGGGTGCCAAGGCACCCTATGTGGTTATCAATTCGGCTCTTGGGGAGATGCTTCAAAAGTCGATCTTCAAAGTAAAGAACATGAGATAGATCGCGCCCATCAAACCGGCAATGGTCGATCCGAAAGCCAGGCTTGAAACTCTTACAGACCTTTCGATCTGTTGGGCGTAAGTTTTGTTGACATGGCCCGCTAGCGCCCCGATCTTCTCACTCGAGAGCATTACCAGCACACCGATGAAGAAGTTGTAAACAACTATCATGCCGCCTATATCTATCGTCGTCATATATTTACTTTGCTCCGCCCGCAAGTTTGCCGATGAGCGAGAAGAGCGGCAAGTACATCGATATAACGATCGATCCGATGGTCACGCCAAGAAAGGCGATAAGCGCGGGCTCGATCATTGCCAGGAGGTCGGCGATAGCGGTGTCGACCTCGTCTTCGTAAAAATCGGCGATCTTTCCTAACATCGCATCGAGAGCGCCGGTCTGTTCACCGACCCCGATCATCTGGCCGACCATATGGGGGAATACATCGGTCGCCTTTAATGGGTCGACAAAATTCTCGCCGCGTTCTACGCCGGCGCGGACCTTGAGGACAGCGTCTTCGACTATCACATTACCAGCCGTTTTGGCGGTGATATCCAATGACTGCAGGATGGGAACGCCAGAGGATAACAGGGTTGACAGGATCCTCGAAAACCTGGCGACCGCGATCTTGCGGATGATGCTGCCAAAGATCGGCAGCTTGAGCATCAATGCGTCGATCTGCCATCTTCCTTTTGGCGTTTTATGGTAGAAATTAATACCTACCGAGGCGCCGATAATTCCCACGAGGGTAGCAAGACCGCCCCAACCGGCTAAAAAGCCGCTGATCCCCATAACGATCCTTGTCGGCAGCGGGAGCACTTCGCCGGGTCCCAGCAGGCCGAGGAAGATCTGCTCAAACTGCGGAATGACGATGATCATGATCAACGCGACAGCGGCGATCGCAACGAACACGACCGCGGCCGGATAGATCGACGCTGATACAATACTTCGCTTGAGTTTGACGACTTTTTCGATCAGCGTGGCAAGACGCTGAAGGATAAGGTCCAACACACCGCCAGTTTCTCCGGCCTCGACCATCGAGACGTAGAGACTGTCGAATACCTTTGGATGCTTTTCGAGCGCTGAGAACAGCGTCGAGCCCTCTTCGACATTTTGCCGTACCTGGTGAAGAACATCCTTAAAAAACGCGTTTAGCTGCTGTTCGGCCAGGATCTCGATACATTGGACGAGCGGCAGACCGGCGTCGATCATCACCGAGAATTGACGAGTGAAAACGGCAAGCTCCTTTGCCTTGACCTTTTTGCGGCGGCCAAGCTTTGGTATCGCTATCTCGCGTCCCTTTTCAGAAGCCTGGGTCATTATGATCTGCTCACGGCGCAACAGCGAACGGAGCTCGTCTTGTGTGGCGGCTTCTCTTTCTCCGGCTACCAGCTCGTTAAGTCGGTTCCTTCCTTTAAATACGTATGTAGGCATTGTGCGTCTTGCTCCTGTAAACGGTTATTTAGCGGGCTTGGGGTCGCGTGTTGGGGTTACGCGGCTGCTGGACGTAGTTGATTCCGTTTCGTTTGGCCCCCGCCTTCGAAGCGGTACCATACGATTCGTTGAGACCGGAACCGCGTTCGATCAATTCACGAAGCTCGTCGGGGTTTGATGAACGCTGCATCGCGACCTCAAGCGTGATCATCCGTTTGTGATGAAGCGTAGCGAGCGATTGGTTAAAGGTCTGCATACCGTATTTGTCCTGCCCGGTCTGCATCATCGAATAGACCTGGTGAATTTTGTCTTCACGAATGAGGTTGCGAATGGCCGCGTTGGGAATGAGTATCTCGAGCGCCATGCAACGACCGTCGTTTGACACTTTGGGCAGCAGAGCCTGACACATGATACCCTCGAGCACCAACGAAAGCTGCGTTCTGACCTGTGCCTGCTGCTGTGCCGGAAAGACATCGATGATACGGGTGATCGTCGAGTACGCAGAATTTGTGTGAAGCGTGGCGAATGTCAGGTGACCCGTTTCGGCGATCCGCAGAGCCATCTCGATCGTCTCAAGGTCACGCATTTCACCGACGAGTACGACATCCGGGTCCTGGCGAAGAGCCGTTCGCAGCGCGGCGGAAAATGAATGTGTGTCGGCGGCAACCTCACGCTGGTTTACTACACAATTCTTATGATTATGCAGAAACTCGATCGGGTCTTCGATCGTCAGAATATGGTCGTGCCGGTCCACGTTGACCTTATCGACCATCGAGGCAAGCGTTGTTGATTTACCGGAACCGGTCGGTCCGGTGACAAGGATAAGACCGCGTGGTTTGCGACATAGGTCGGCGACAACGGGGGGCAGACCGAGCGCCTCAAATGTCTTGATCTCATATGGAATGGCACGAAAAACCGCACCGACGGCACCTTTCTGATTAAAAAGGTTGGCACGAAATCGTGACATCCCCTTCAATCCGAAGGAAAAGTCGAGTTCGAGATTTTCCTCAAACCGATGCTTTTGAGCATCGGTTAGAACCGAATACGCCAATCTTTTGGTATCGGACGGCGAAAGCGCGGCATAATCGGGCAGCGGTGACAGATGACCGTGCACACGTACCTGGGGAGCCGAATTTGTCGATAGATGAAGGTCAGATCCACCGAGATCGACCATCTTTTTGAGCAATTCCGGCAGTGATAGCCGCGACTCGACCGATGTTTGATTGTCGTATGTCATAAAGTTTTATGTGGGAGTTATCTTGTGTGAGCAAATTTCGATAGTTTGGTGGGAGATACTCTCGAATTACTTATTCTCGTTCGACGCTCTTGTCGGCCTGACGCGCGATTTAAGCGAATTGATCACCTTTTCGGATTCCTCGGCAAGCCGTTCGGCCTGCTCGGCGGATGAATTTGTCGAAACGCTGTAGATCTTTCCGTCAACCTCGGTGAAATAGAACATGCGCGACTGAAGTGCGCCGTTCTTTGCCTGTGATTGGGCGACCACGATGTACACGCTCTGGCCGGCGATATCCTTCTGATAGTCATTGACGACCCAGCCATTTTCCTTGATCATCCGATCGATAACGTCGCGGCGGAGCGAGGTCGTGGAAATACCCCCGACGGCGCGCTTGTTTCCGGAATCGCCGGCTTGGGCCGCGGGACCGACAACAGAGATCGACGCCGACCCGACCTGGACGCCCGATGAATTATCGACACGAAACTGCAACTCGGCCGGCGAAACCTGCGATGGGCGCCAACCGCTGGGCGCTTGTTCGCCCGAGGGCAGCAATGCCTGAGCGGTATGATCGGCCTTTGGAACTTGAGTGACGGCTTGGTTGATAACATTGACGGTTGCCGTCCCATTCCGCGCCGTTCGCTCACGCTCGAGCCTTAGCCGTCGCAGCCTAAGCTCACGCTTGCGCTGCAGCTGTGCACGCCTGTAACGCATTCGCTGGTGATACTGGCGCCACCAGCCTTTGGAATATTTCTTATAATGCCTGTGCCGGCGATGTTTGCGATGTTTGTGCGGACGCGCCTGGGCATCGTCAGTAGCGAGCGGGATCAGTACGCCGACGCCTATTAACAATGCTAACGATAGTGCAATTGCCCTGACTAACATATTTCCTCCAAATCCCTTAAACCACAGTCTCCTTAACCACTTCCTCAATTGTCGTGATACCTTCGCGGATCTTACAGAGTCCCGATTCGCGAAGCGTTAACATACCCAGGTCGATAGCCTTTCGCCTGAGTTCCATGGCGCTTGCGCCGATAATTATCAGCTCACGGAGTTCGTCAGTCACCTCCATGACCTCGTACAATCCAACACGGCCCTTATAGCCCGTGTTGTTGCAAACCGCGCATCCTTTACCGCGGTAGAGTTTCATGTCCCCGGCTTCTTCCTTTGAAAACCCGATCTCGATGAGACCCTCGACGGGGATGTGTACGTCTTCCTTACACTCGTTGCAGATACGTCGGATCAGCCGCTGGGCCTGAATAATGTTGACACTCGTCGCGACCAGAAAAGGCTCGATACCCATATTGACAAGCCGCGATACGGTCGACGGAGCATCATTGGTGTGCAGCGTCGAGAGAACCAGGTGACCCGTCAACGCGGCTTTGATCGCGATCTCTGCCGTTTCGAAGTCACGTATCTCGCCGACGAGAACGATGTTCGGGTCCTGGCGAAGGAAGGAACGCAGGGCAGCCGCAAAATTCAGACCGATCTGCTCCTTCATCTGGACCTGGTTGATCCCCTGCAGATTAAACTCGACCGGGTCCTCGGCCGTCATGATGTTTGTTTCTGGCGTGTTAAGCGTTTGAAGCGCCGAATACAACGTGTTTGTCTTACCCGAACCCGTCGGTCCGGTAACCAATACCATCCCGTAAGGATTCTTGATCGCTCGCTTAAACTTTTCAAGACCTTCGGGCTCGAAACCGAGCTTGGTCATGTCGAGCATCAGTTTGTCTTTATCGAGAAGGCGGAGCACGACCTTTTCGCCGAATAGGGTCGGCAGCGTCGATACACGAAAATCCAATTCGCGCGAACGATTGTCGATCTTGACCTTGATCTTGATACGGCCGTCCTGCGGCAGGCGCTTCTCGGAAATGTCGAGCTTCGCCATGATCTTCAGACGCGAGATGAGCGGATCGCGTATCTTCATCGGCGGATGCATGACGTCATACAGGACGCCGTCGATACGAAACCTTATCCGAAAATCTCTTTCGTAGGGCTCAACGTGAATGTCCGACGCTCCGCGGCGAAGCGAATCGACCATCAATATATTTACGAGTCGAACAACGGGTGCATCCTCGCTCGCACGTGCCAGGGCGGCGAGATCGATCTCTTCGTTATCTTCGACGATCTCGAGGTCCTCTTCACCACCGCCAAATTCAAAGCGATCCAATGAAACGTCGAGATCGGCCTCGGAAAGCCTTTCCGAAGTTTCCTGGTCCTTAAAACCACTTCTCCCAAGTGCGGTTTTAGCCGTCCGACCGTTTCGCGTACCGACTTTTTCTGCCTCGGCGGCAAAATGCGGATCGAACACATCGATATCGCGTGGGCCGCTGTAATATCTGGCGACAGCCGTTTGTATCGAGGTCTCGGACGCGATCACTGGCTCGACATTAAGTCCCGTCATAAACTTAATGTCGTCCATCGCAAAGACGTTTGTCGGGTCGGCCATGGCCAGGGTGAGCGTCGCTCCGACCTTTGATATGGGCAGCACGGTATATTTGAGTGCCACATCCCCAGAGATGAGTTTGATCACCTCTTTTTCGATCTGAAAGAGATCAAGATTTATCGAGGGGACGCCGTATTGACGTGATAATACGGCGGTAACAACGTCATCTGACACATAGCCGAGCCGAACCAGATTAGAGCCCAGACGGCCACCGTGGGCACGCTGGTATTCGAGGGCCTCGCGCAATTGTTGCGGCGTGATGAGATTTTCGCGAACAAGGATTTCCCCGAGCTTTGCTGACATTTATTGTGTGGGCCGTTACCTCCGATCAAGATCTGGGGCAACGTTGATCTTTATGAGGATAGTTCGGTCAAGGTCTTTCGGAGGTAGCACGGTAAACGATGATAAACATCGTTGACACCTTATAATACATTCGAAAATGGTGGTGTGTCAACGATTGTTTTGGCCGAAACGGCTTTTCGCCTTTGCGAGGTCACTGTGAGATCTGGTTCTTTCGTATTTGCACGATAAAGGACCTTACGGCGGTGGCCTCAGGCACATCGGGGAAGATGCGCAGAAACTCTTCGTATGTCGCGATCGCCTCGACGTATTTCTTTTGCCGCTCCAATATAAGCCCGAGTAGCTGGTAGATCACGATGGCATCAGGAGCTCCGGAAAGCTGTTTGAGCGCAACCCTAAGATATTTGGCAGCTTCGTCGTAATTTACCGTTTCAGCGTCGTAGTCGCCCGTGCCGGCCGAAGTTTCAGCCTTTTCCTTATATAGAATGCCAAGACCGGCGTAGGCTTCAGGCTGAAAACCGTGGCCTTCGGTGATCGCCCGCTTAAATGCCGCGACCGCCTTTGCTTCGTCGCCATTCTCTTTGTGGATACGGCCTTCGACCGCGGTTGCTTCAGGATAAATGGGGCGTAGTCGCCGGGCTTGTACGACCGCGGTCTTTGCCGCGTCGATGTCCCCGGCGTCGAGCAGCACGCGTGCCAATCCGACATATGCCTCGGGGTAATTTGGGCGAAGCTTTATTGCTTTTCGATAAGCATCGGCGGCCTTTTCGCGATCGAATGCCGTTAAACGTTCAGCGTCCTGAAAGGCGAGCTCCGCATTGTCATTTGTCTTCGTCAGCAGTATCGAGAGGTCTCCATGTTGGGTCGCGGCGAGCGGCTGCGACTTTTCCTTAAAGCCGTCGGCACGAAGCCGTAAGGTGTGCGTTCCCGACGAAAGCGTTTTGATCTGCAATATTCCGGATCTATCGGTCTTCCCGTATTGCACTCCGTCGATCCAGACGGTCGAGTCGGGCTGGGAGGAGATTGTCACCATCCGATACCCAGCGGACTGTGCATTGGTGCCAGACGTCAACAGTGCAAACGATATCGCAACGGTGGGCGCCGCTGCAACGAAACGCGGGAATTTGAGCTTGACGGACATTGTTTTTATTGGACGCATCACATGTATTTAGAGTTGCGCGTTGTTTTGTGCTCGTATTAGGCCCGTTCTCCTCAGCAGAAGCGGGATGGTCAATCCCTGTACAAACACCGAAAAGGCCACGACGGCAAATGTAACCGTCAAGATCGCCTGGCGATACGGCAAAGCCGTGGGAATGCTTAGTGCGAGCGCAAGAGCCAAGGCCCCGCGAAGTCCACCCCAAAACAATATGTGCTGGTGAGTTGCCGTTACCCTTCGACTCGTCCACCCGAACAATGCCGAGCAGGGATAGACGGCGACGGCGCGTCCGACCTGTATGGCGACGACGGCAACAACCGCGGGGATGATCGCTAATGCAAAATCCTGAAATGCCAGGCTGATGCCGAGGATAATGAATATTATGGTATTCGCTACAAAGGCGGCGAAATCCCAGAAACTCTTGATATATTCCAGACCACGTGATGTGATGGTGCCGCGAGCGGCGAAATTACCCACGACCAGGCCGGCCGTCGTCGCCGCTAGAATGCCGGACGTCTGAAAATGCTCGGCTAGCCAAAATGATCCGAAGGCGGCAACGGTTGTCATTGATAGCTCGACCAGATGGTCCTCAGTGCTTCTGATCACGAGCAACGAAATACCCGCGGCAAAGAGACCGCTTAAGATCCCGCCGGCGACCGAGACGATCATCATTAAGACGGACGAGCCGATGCCAGCCGAGATGCCGCTTGCAACGGCGAGTGCCACCGCAAAACCCACGGCCGCCGTGCTGTCGTTGAAAAGACTCTCGGATTCGACTAACAGCCTGAGCCTGCCCTTAAGCCCGGCCTCTTTAACGATCGCGATAACGGCGACCGGGTCAGTCGCGGCAATAAGTACGCCAAACAAGACGGCCGCGTCCCACGTCCACCCGGCGGCCATGTTCATAAATAAAGCCGTTACCGCGGCCGAAAGCACCACGCCGACGGTTGCATAGACCGAGACCAACGCGAAATCGAGCTTTAGTTTCTTCCAGTCAATATATAAGGCGGCTTCGAAGATCAGCGGCGGCAGCAGCACCCTGAAAAGCAGATCCTTGCTAAGATGGATCTCTAACGGTATGGGAAAGAAGCTTACAACGCCGCCGGCGATCAACCCCGCAACAACCAGTCCGACCGTATATGGAATATGCAGCCGTCGTGCGACGAGGGCGACGATAGCGCCGGCCAGGATTATGACTTGGACCTGTTCGATCCCCAGCGATTCCATTAGTGAATTAATGATACCGAACGAATAACCCTTATCGCCAAGAGATGCTTGATTTTTGTATTCTCTAAACTATAATCGAAAGTTCGTGGCTGGGTAGCTCAGCTGGTTAGAGCGCGGGATTCATAACCCCGAGGTCGGGAGTTCAAGTCTCCCCCCCGCCACCATTAGAATCAATGACTTACGGCAGATTGGCATCTGCCGTTTTTCCTTCCGTGACCACTACGTGACTAAAATGCCTTTTCGCATCCAGTTTCTCTACTGCTCTGCGACCGGCCTCTCCTGACGCATGGACATAGATCATTGTTGTTTTGAGGTCCGCATGACCCATTATCTCCATGAGTGTATAGGCATCCGTCCCGGCATCGGCTAGCCGCGTTGCAAAAGTATGGCGTAGGTCGTGGAACCGAAGGTTCTCGATCTCGGCCAAATCTACCGCACCGCGAAAGCTCTTTTTGATGTCGGTCAGCCTACCCGCCGTCTTAGGACTCGGAAAAACGTAGTCACTCAAAAGGCGTGGTATCGATTGTAAGAGTTCCCGCATCGTAGCGTTCATCGGAACGAAACGCTCCTTACTCGCTTTGGTTTTTCGAATAATGAGCCGTCCTCGCTGAAAATCTACGTCCGGCCATTTCAGGCTAAAGATTTCGCCTCGCCTTAGACCAGTATTGAGAGCGACGATTACGATACATCGAATCAGGTCGTTTCCCTCTAGCGTGGTCAGAAGCTCTGCTTCTTCCTCATCGGAAAGCACCCTTAGCCGTCTGTTGTTTGGCTTGAACTTCCGAACCCGAAAGCACGAGTTTGAGTCGATCAGTTCGGCGTCCACGGCCAGAGAGAGTATCTTCGAGAGAACCCGCAAGTGGTTGTTAACGGTCGCCAGACTGCGGGGGCGTTCCTTTTTCTCCTCGTCCGTTCCGTACACAATGGGCTTTGCCAAGAACCACTGCTTGAACTCCTCAATCAACGGCGGTGTTAACTGCCGTAATGCCTTTCCACGAAAATAGGAAACCAGCAAGCGGCATATATACACGTCGTTAGAAAACGATTTCTTATTTGCCTCGGAGTAGGGAAGAAAACTCTCTACTACGAAGTCTTCAAAGAGCTTGGTTGATTTCGGCTCGAAGCCATAAACCTGCTGAAACACCTGATTCATAATCACGGCTTCGGCGGCGTCGGCTTCCTTCTTGGTGCGGACGAATTTCAGGGTTTTCCTGATTCGCTCGCCGTTGTGGTAGAAGTCACAAACCCATTGGCCCGTGTCCTTCCGTCTGCTTACTGTCATTCGTACCTCCTTCGCCGTGTGCAAAGTGGTTTCGGTATTCTAGTCTAAATTGAGCATTTTTCTATAGCGGTCGTCCTGCCGCTTTTTGCCCTTGGATTTGGGCTTCTCGATCTTGATAGGCGAGAGTATGACCGATGGTTTTAGCTTTCCTGATAGGTCGTGTCTGCCAATCAATACCAACTCCTCGCGGTCAAACTGGTATTCGCGCCCCGGGCGATAGCACGGGACTCTGCCTTGCCGGACCCAACGATAGAGTGTCGAAGAATTCACGTCGAAGAACTCACACGCCTCGGCAAAATTCAATCTTTGTCCGGCTGGTTTTTCTCGCTTTCTTGTAATGGGATCGATTGAAACGGTCAGATCGCGCAGGAAGCCGAGCAGCCCGGCTATGCTAAACGCCTTTACTTTGTCGTGCTGTCCTAATGGAATAACCGAGCGAAGCTTAGTGTTCAAAGAGCGGAGTTTCTTTTGATTAGAGACGATTACCAGCGCGTAATCGTAGCCTGCCGTAAGACATTTCAAGATGTTCTTCGTCTCGTAATCGGTCGAAGAAGTAACCGACACTTCACAGGCAATTTTTAGACTTTCTCTTTCGAGTGAAACATCAATACTTCCCGATCCGTCCAACACGCTTTTCTCAATGGTGACTTCAAAATCGTAGCTTTCGGCCACTCGTTGAATAAGGGCCTGTAGTTCCTTGTGATGCTGTCCGCCTTTGCCTCTGTACGATCCCTCAACGACGGGTGACGTATTCTCCAAACTGGCGGCGATCTCGCCCTTAGGCGGCATCTGAGGCAAGCCGGTAGGCTCTATCGTCGGAGTGACGGCATTTGAAGCGGGAAGCTGGGCGACAATTCCGGTCTTAACCTCAACCTTTTTCATCGCGTATTCTCGTCTGGTTCGATCAATTATGACCTTTCTTTTCCTTTCTGATATTTCGGCGGCGACTCTATCCGGTAGGGGAGTCTTTAGGTTGAAATCGTACTCGGATCGCTCAATTCGAGCGACAGCCTCGCCGACGCCTACGCTTTGCAATGCCTTGGCATCGAACGACGAGAAACCACCGGCAAACTTTTCGGCATCGGCATCGCCAAGTCGAAAGCACACTCTGGTATAACAATTCGAAAGAATACTGTTCGCCACATCCTGACTTCGGCTTTGTAACTGTCTAAATTCCTGATGGGCCAGAACAAGTCCAAGATTGTACTTCCTCACACCGGACAATACGTTTTCCATTGACGGGGTAATGAAATGATGAAATTCGTCTAAGTAACAAGCGAAAAACGGTCGCTCTGGTGAATCCTGACGACTCAGGGCCGTTTGGTAGAGCTTGGATATAAGCAAGGTTCCTAACAGATACGCGTTCTCCTCGCCGATCAGTCCTTGGGAAAGCTTGATAAGAAGAACCTTTCGACCGTCCATGACCTTGCGAAAGTCGAGCTTGGTTTGTTTCTGACAGACTATGTTTCGAACAAGCTTCTGTCTCAGAAAGGCGTCGAGCCTAATTAAGATCGAACTTTGAGCCTTACCGCCAATCAGGGGAAATTCGTTTAGCCAAAAGTAGCGGATCGATTCGTCCGCAACGGTCTGTAGAAACTCGTTCCTGAATGCCTTTTCAACTAGGAATCGTTTCAATTCAAACAGCGTTCCGCCACTGGTGCTTTCCACAAAGGCAAGGATCGTATTGGCCAAAACGGAGTCCATCACGTCGCCCCAACTCGTGGACATTCGTCTGAATGTGGCAACCAGATCAGATGAAAGAAGCGTCTTTTCGAGTTCGGAATTAGCTTGCAGAATATTAAATCCGATTGGATATTCGGCATCGGACGGATCAAAGAGAATTACGTCGTCGGTTCTGTCCTCCGGGACATTAGCTATAACCTCGTCAATGAGATCGCCGTGCGGGTCGAGTACGCAGAGACCATTGCCAAGCTCGAGGTCTTGTTTAATCAGGCTCAACAAAAACGTGGACTTACCTGAGCCTGTGGAACCGACGACATGGATATGCTTACTCCTTTGCTCGTTCGAAAGGGTGACCGGCTGCGCTTTGCCTTCGTGGATGTTTTCTCCTAATGCGACGATATTTTTTGACGGAGCGTGAATGGCAACCACCGGAGCGGCTTTGGTGACTCTGGTTTCATTTTTGAATTTCTCCGATCTCAGCGAAGCCGATGGGATATGAACGAGTGATAGAAGCTCGGCGTTGTTAAGAATTATGCCGCTACGACGTGTTTGCCTAAGTAGCAGATCCTCCTCATGTGGCAGATCGTCGTAACCGTCATTTGAAAGGGGAATTAGTTCATTTCCGTTGGCATAGGTGGAACTTGTGAAAACAGAGGTCAGGGCCGTGCCTAGCCGCTTCACCAGATCCCACGAACGCGATTCACTGTTACCAATTGCCGCAACGCGCAAAACCGTAGCGAATAGGGGCTGCGAAATCTTATGTTTAAGATGTTCAGCCATCTCCGGGGCGTTAGCGAAGACTGAACGTCCTGCATAGTCGGTTGTTGCCCAAAGAGCGCTGTTGGCCCATTCATACTGCGTCGCGTGAAAGAGAACCTGGAGCAACGCCAATTCTCCATCGTTCACGTCAGCAAGTGCGCCAACGATACCGGTAAGCGTATCGATAGAAGGACTGCTTGTAGTTTGAAGCGGAATAACAAACTCGTGCGACAATCCAAAATCGACAATAACCGGGGCGTTCCCGGCATCCGCAAGTTGCGACCAATTGTTTATGAGAAAGTTGTTTGTTTCCTGAAACCTTGAATCGTGAAAATAGGCTCGAAGGTTAGAGTGTAAGAGAGATAAGTCCTTTTCCCGGCATACAAGCTGCATCAATATTGCGTCCGAGAGTCCGATGATCTCAAACCCGACCGGCAATTCCGCTGACCGTAAGCTCGACAGAAATCGTTCCGCTACTTCACGATTGATGTTGCTTTTTGTTGGAAGGACAATCTGAATCTCTTTCAGCGGCGATTCATCGAAAAAAAGCGCTGGTTCCGCCTGATCGTAGCAATCAAGCAGGGCTTTTATATCCGTTTCCGGTTCTTGAAGAGATTGTTTTCCGTGCAGTTTTTCAAAGAATGAGCTTAGAGCAGTAGGTTTGCGCCCATCGTCGGCTGTAGGCAAATAATAGCCGGGAAACGCTTCAAACGGCGGCTCCAATTCAACTGGATAATTCCATAATTGCCAACCGCGTCCGCGTTTTTCCCAAGCGTAAAACTGTGCTGTGATTAATTCTTCGGTCGTCATTTTTCAAGGATGTTAGCGTTGGAAGAACTCCCGTAAAACTGGTTTCCGCTCGTCGCTAGTAAGCTCTCTGGCTCCCTTTGCCTTGGTAGTCGCATCCACTGCTTCGAGAACGGCATTGTGCGTCATTGAGCGAAACATCGATTCGGTATCGCTGCGAAAATAGGTGTCCGGTCTGAACATCTTTTCTAGAAACGGCCCTACAAATGGCACGACAAAAATATGACTGGCAAAAACTGATTCTTCTTTGCTTAGGGCAATAATGAAAAAGACTATGCCCGCTACCGCTCCGGCGCTCCACATCATGAAACCGGTGACTCCGCCAAAGTAGATAAAGATAAGGAATAACCAGACTGCGATAAAGGGCAAAATCAGAAAGCCAATGATCGCCCAGAGAGGCGACGGTAGCTTTTCTGCCATCCATGACGAAAAGAAAAAACCGGTGCCGAAAGGAGCGGCACAAATGTCATACAAGTATCGGCCCCTAATTACTCGCAGATATTCGCGATCTGCTGAAAGAAATCCGCTTTCCTTCCGCGTTACCCGCTCTATGCGAATGTCCGGGATCTCGCGTTTTTTGACTGCTTCTTCGACGTGGACGTAAAACTCTTGTGGCGACGCCTGCATGTTTTCGACCATCGTAGCCCAGTGCGATAGCACTGTTGTTGTGGTTTGTGACATAAAAAAACCTCCTGAAAGTAGAAGTAAAAAGACGGAAATATTGTATTCGTCCAAATCTTTAGCTATCGGCAATTTTTCGCCGTTTAGCTACAAGCTCGGCCTCATACTCAATTTCGAGTTGTGTAAGCGTACAGCCGTTTTTCTTCTAAGCCAATGTGCTTAAACGTAAAACACCTCTCGGACATTCCCACGAAACGTATCCATTTCACTCTAAGACTATCGTTTTTTTCTCGTTTTGATTCTCTTGGTTGGAACGACTTCTTCTTGTTTATCCGGGGAAAACTGCTTGGAAAGCCATGCGTCCACATCTGCACGTGGCCGCGTATAACGATCAAATGACGCACGGATGACAAGCTGAACGGCCTGAGCATCCTTATTGTTATTGAAGGGCGGGTAAGCGGTGTGTCGCTCCGCTTGCGATGCCATAAGAGCCGTACTACCCTCGGCGAAGGTAAGCGTTCGCAGATAAAGCTCGTAGTCGGGTAGGTTCTCAAGCTGCGTAGCTATAACGTCTGACGCGAATTCTTTCGCTAGTATTACGGCATCATCGCCACTCACCCGAAAACTCGCTAACGTGCCGCAATTTCCAAAAATGGCGGGTACGATCTCGTCATTGTGCTTTCGAAGTTGTGCCAACGTTTGTGTTGCGACGGTAAGAGACAGGCGATATTTGCGAGCTTCCGATAGGATCGCGGATAGATCGATGCCGTGGGTAAAATTGTGAACCTCATCGATGTAAAAATAGTGCTGAACACGCTGGGATTCCGGCGTGTCTTGCCGTGAAAGCGATGCTAGATAGAGCTTCGTGGTTATAAGCGAGCCGAGTAAGGCCGCGATGTCGGAACCAAGCGCTCCTTTCCCAAGATCGCAAAGCAGTATTTTCTTTTCGTCCATCGCCTCGCGAAAATTGAAGCTGCTCCGGTGCTGGCCGATGACGGCCCTAAGTAGGGGATTGGTGGCAAACGCGGAAACCTTGTTAAGTAGCGGTGCTGACGCTTTCGCTCGTTGGTCGTCGTCCCATTCGTGTTCATAGGTGCGATAAAACATCTGCAAAACGCCATCGTCCACGTTTCTAAATATCTTCTCTCTAAACGCGGCGTCCGTGATAAGCCGCAAAATGTCGAGCAGAGACGTTGGCTCGTTCTGTGAGATTAAAGCAAAGCAAAAGTTCGTAAGTAGATATTCGCTCTGTGGCCCCCAGGCGTTCGCCCAAATTGTCTTAAACGTACTTACGATCGAGGACACCACAAGCGGCTGGTAGGCCCTCGGAACCTTTTCTAGGATGTTTAGGCTGCTTACGCGGGCAAGATCGGCCGGTTTGAAGTAGATGACATCGTTCGTCCGGGAACGGGGAATATGTTCAAGGATTTCGTCGATTAGCTGGCCGTGGGGATCGATCACGGTGACGCCGGAACCATTCCAAATATCCCAAAGAATCATGTTCCGCATCAGGGTTGTCTTGCCTACGCCGCTTTTTCCAAAAAGGGCGGTATGGCGGCTGCGGACTTCGGGAATTAAATAGCCGTCTGCACGGTTATCCTTTGCTCCTATCTTGTAGCCGATGGGTAGGGGATACATAAGCGAAAACTATACGCCTATGCGGGTAGCTGTATAGACGCCGGCATTATCTGGCTTTTGCCTTGGGCAACGGGTACGCTTTTGGCGATTTCGATGGTGGGTTTATACCAAAGTGGAAGAATACGGAACATAGTTCTTACGAAGCCGGATGGCACGACTATGACGGCCTAGAACATCGCTCCAAGAAAGGTCTGAAATAGGTCTGTTGTCTGATGGGTTGGTCGAGGTCGTTCGGCCATGCCGAAACTATAGCCGTAAAGTATTTAATCTTATTTATTTGATCTCGAGGAAAGAGCAATTGACTCATTTTCAAGATGTTGATCGCTCCCATACGGCTCCCGAGTAAAATCCCATAGCAGTTCTTATCTCTCCTGCTACCATCCTCTACCCCTCGCCGCCAAAAGCGGACATATGATCTGCTAATTCAACCGGACATATAATGTGGTAGCTACACAAAAGATGTTTTTCTTGACTTCGTATCCTATATGGGCTCACAGTGAATTTAAACTAATATAGCGATGAATATCGGATACTTACCCGTCTTTATTTATATGTTATTCCGAGACTCAAATCTGTTGCCGCGATTGTTTACGTTTGCCTTAATTCCGGAGCATAGACAGTTTCGAAATATGGATTGGAGATTTACGCGCGAGCCGCGTGAGTGCCCAGCCCTTCTTAGTGCGATGATGGTAAGTTGTGACCATACGCAGTTTCTAAAATGAGAATCAGCGGCTCAGTTAAGAATACGTTTGCGAGGCAGTACTAACTATGAAGACAAAGCAACGCCAATCGCAGTTTAAGAACGGAACAAATATGACGCAAAAAGCTATTCTCGATGGCGACCCCGACACGGTGGAGATCGTCACCGAAGTCCGCCGCAAAGAGGTTCTGCTGAAAACGGGGGCCTTGAAGAGCGCGATTTTCAACAGCGCCAATTTCTCGAGTATCGCCACCGACGCGAACGGCGTCATTCAGATCTTCAACGTCGGCGCCGAGCGCATGCTGGGCTACACGGCCGCCGA
>OCZT010003017.1_pt1 | contig 17330 bp, 17 predicted proteins | sample 1539031 | NCBI WGS metagenome assembly OCZT01 (sample SAMEA3539308, study PRJEB22396) | soil metagenome | biome: tundra; feature: field; material: soil | place: USA | collected 2010-05 | depth 0.15 m | reverse complement strand
GGAAAAATTCGTGGTTTGCCAATCTGCGCGCCGATGATATGTCCGCGCTGGTCATGCAGGAAGTCATTCGCCGCGCAGGAATTGAGGATAAAAAAGATCAGATTGATGACGTCATCTGGGGCGGCACTGCTTTGATGAAAGATATGGGCTCCAACATTGGCCGCTTAGCGGGCGTGATGGCGGGCCTACCCTACAGCGTGCCGGGCTGCACGGTTGACCGCTTTTGTTCTTCAGGATTGCAGACCATCGCCTTTGCCGTGGCCTCGATCAATATGGGTTGGGCGGATATGATTCTGGCCGGCGGTGTGCAGCACATGACGCATATTCCGATGGGCACAATGTCCGATCCGAATCCGCGCCTGAAGGAATTCTGCGATCCGCAGATGGTGTCGATGGGCTACACGGCGGAGATGGTGGCGCGCAAATACGGCATCACCCGCAAAGAGCAGGATGAGATGGCTGTGGAGAGTCATGCCAAGGCGCATGAGGCCACGCAAAAAGGGTTATTCAAAGAAGAAATTCTGCCGATCACCGCGGATGTGCCGCAGGAAGACGGATCAACCAAAAAGATGGTCGTGGATCGCGATCAGGGCATTCGACCGACAACCACCATGGAAACGCTCGCGAAGCTTGAGCCGGTTTTCATCAAAGACGAAAAAGGTACGGTTACTGCCGGTAACTCCAGCCAGACCAATGATGCCGCAGCCTGCGTCCTGGTGGCCAGCAAAGAAAAATGCAAAGAGCTTGGTCTGAAGCCGAAGATGAGACTGGTGGAATTTGCCGTTGTCGGAGTTGATCCGGCGTATATGGGTATTGGTCCGGCCCTTGCCATTCCCAAAGCGCTGAAAAAAGCTGGCATGAAAAAAGAAGATATCGGCCTGTGGGAAGTCAATGAAGCTTTTGCAGCGCAGGCTGTCTATTGCACCAAAGAGTTAGGCATCCGCCATCACAAAATGCTCAATCCCAAAGGTAGCGGCATATCGCTGGGTCATCCGCTGGGCTGCACGGGCGCGAGAATCGCCACCACCATTATGCACGAGATGCCTTTCTGTGGTGTCAAATACGCGGTAGAAAGCATGTGCATCGGCCACGGCCAGGGCGCAGCGGCCATCTGGGAATGGGTGGGGAAGTAAACATAGTGACGAATAACGAGATTTGCAGGGGCGGGGCTTTCCCGCCCTTATGCTTCTATAACATGGAAGCGATAATCATTCGCTGGATCTGGTTTGCGCCCTCGTAAATGCTGATGGCTTTCACATCGCGATAATATTTTTCTACGGGATAATTGCGGGTATAACCATTGGCTCCTAAAATTTGAATAGCCTGGCTGCAAACACGTTCGGCCATTTCCGAGGCAAAAGTTTTACACATGGATGATGCTTTGGTTGAGTCCATCCCCTGATCGATCAGCCAGGCTGCCTTCCAGGTAAGAAGCCGGGCAGATTCGATTTCTATAGCCATATCGGCAAACTGGCTGTAAATCGCCTGGTTCTCAAAAAGCGTGTGGCCAAATTGTTTACGCACTCGGGCATACGTTAGCGCTGTCTCATAGGCCGCTCTGGCCACACCGACTGCAGATGCTCCAGCACCAGGCCTTGCCATATCCATAGTTTGCATAGCTATTAAGTAGCCGGAATTCTCAACACCGAGTAGGTTCTGAGCAGGCACTCTAACATTTTTGAAAATCAATGTGCCGGTTTGCGAAGCCCGCATACCCATCTTATCCTCTGTTGAAGCCAGGGTCAGTCCCGGAGATTCTGCATCCACAATAAAGGCATTCAGCCCACCGTGTTTTTTTTGAGGGTCGATGATGGCAAACACAACATAGAAGCTGGCCAGACCGGCATTGGTAATAAAGGTTTTAGTTCCATCAAGGATATAATAATCCCCTTTTCTGGTTGCCTTTGTCCTGATCCCGCCAACGTCCGAACCTGCTTCCGGCTCTGTTAAAGCTATACCCGCAAGTACACCATCCTTTCCACAGACCAGAGGCAGATAACGTTTTTTTTGATCTTCATTCCCAACTAGGGCAATGCAATTAGTTGCGAGTGCCGTAATACCTGCGGCGGCGGAAATCCCGAGACATGCAGCGGCCCACTCTTCGGCAACAATAACAGATGTAAGATAGCTGACACCCAGTCCGCCGTATTCTTTAGGAATGCATAATGCTAATAGATTTTCCCTGGCAAACTTCCGGACTATTTCCCAATTAAACTTTCCATCTTGTCGTCTGTCCAGTTCGGCGGCATAAGGTTTGATCTCTTTTTCCGCAAAGGCTCTTGCCATTTTCTGATATTCCAATTGTTCATCAGTCAGGTCAAAACCGATCATTTTAGGTGCTCCTTTCTCCACTGGATATATTCAAGGATATATATCCGTTCTTTTGGCGGAACTGTCGTCAATAATCTATTGATTTCTGCTATTGTTTCATCCAGAGGCATTTCCGGATTTGATTTTGCTTCTATAACGGAATCATCCAAAAAGTAACTTAATGGTTTACCCAGCTCATTGGCGATCTGCTCAATATTCTTAAGATATAGCCGCCGTTTCCCCAGTTCATAATTGGAAAGGGCTGCCTGAGTGTATCCCAGTCGGGACGACAATTCTTCCTGAGAAAGGCCTGCCTCTTCCCTTGCTTTTTGAATCATCTTGCCGATTTTTTTATAAAGCATTTTCTATATTTCCACTCATATTTAGCCACAGGCATACTGCCCTCAGCATTACAATTTGTTATTACAATATAACATTTTGGCGTTAAATACAACATTTTGTATTGACATATATAACAATGTGTTGTATTTTGAGTTCAACTATAACCATACGTTATATTAATATTTCACAATAACGAGGAGGCCAAACAATGGAAGAGAGTCAGTTATCGAGAAATAAGGTCAGAGAAATACTGGCGAAAATCCCTGTAGAAGAAAAAAAAGAACTCATCGCCAAAAGCCGTTGGACCTGTGATTCACATTGGATGATGGCGATGGTGTTTAATGCCGGTTGGGATGTGGCCAATAAAATGAATCTGCAAGTTGGCCAGGCAACAGGCAAAGTCGAGATGCATCGTTTGATGAAAGTTATGGGTTTAAATAAGCCCAAAGATGAAAAGGAATTCATGATGCTCATAACATTGGCGATGGAAACATTTACCACTCAGGATTATTTTGATTACGAATTTAAAATTCTGAGTTCGGGCAAATGGGTTGGTATTATTAAACAATGTTATGCCTACACCAAAGTGAAAAGCATTAATGTGACTAAAGATTATGAGTGCGGCTGTTTTGGGTTGCGTCAGGGCTGGTACCAGGCCATGGGGCTCCAGGTAAAAGAGAATCTGGTGAAGTGTCTGAAAAACGGAGCAGACCAATGCGAGATTGAAGTCGAAGCGGTCGCATTTCCTCCAAAAGACATTTCCTGAAATCTACTTAAGGAGATTTAAATAAATAATTATTTTGACGGCAAATGTTTTTTGAGTACAGGTTTTTCTTTGATAAATAAATTTTATTAAGGAGGCATTAAAATGAAAATCCCTGAAGATATGTGGAAATTTTACCAAAAACATTTAGGCTACAACGATGACCAGATGAAGTTATTCCGGCAAAATCCCAGAAATGAAGATGTCATTTCCAAGGCGCCGGCATTGATGTATAAGACGATTGTGATTGAAGTTGTGAAGGCACATGGGTGCAACAGCCGGCATAAAGCGGGCGATAAATTCTACTTTGATGGATCGGGGAATCTGCTGACAAAGCTTTGCCCCGGCAGAATCTGTTTTGGAGCGATGAGCGCAATGCCACCTTTGATTGCCATGGCGCATGAACTTTTCTATGCCGGCGTTGATCCCAATGAAATGCGTTTTAAAAGAGCGGGCTGCGTTGATATCGGCATTAATTGCGGCGGCTGGGGACGCGTTATTATGGACATTAAAGTTGAGGATCGCAAGAAGTAGTATAAAGAGGGAACATGAGTGCATTAATAGAAATAAAAAAGCATGGAATTGTCACTGAGGTAACCTTAAATCGGACTGAAGCATATAATGCGTTTAATCTGGAAATGATTACAGCGTTGGCAAATAAGCTAACACAATTAGCTACAGATGATACTGTAAAGGGCATTATAATTACCGGTAAGGGAAAAGCATTCTGTGCCGGTGGAGACCTCAAATGGGCTGTTGAGTTTGCTGAAAGAAAAGGGGCATCTTTCCACACACTCGCTTCACAACTGCATCTGGCTATTGTGGAAATTCGACGAATGAAAAAACCGGTCGTGGCTGCAATCAACGGGATAGCCGCTGGAGCAGGTTTTTCACTGGCTTTAGCCTGCGATTTCCGGATAATGGAAAAATCAGCAATTTTAAGGCAGGCTTATACTTCCAATGGATTATGTATTGACGGCGGCGGCACATTTACCTTGCCCAGAATTGTAGGTCTTGCCCGTTCTTTAGAAATTGCGGCCTTCGATAACCCGATTTCTGCACATCAGGCATTAGAGTGGGGATTGGTAACCAAAGTCGTGGATGACAGCAAGGTTTTGGCAGAAGCAATCAACATGCTGAACACCATAGCAAAAGGATCACTTCATTCTTTTGGTTGGTCTAAAAAATTACTTACGGATTCCTTTAGTAATTCATTGGAATCACATTTGGAGTTGGAAAGAGAAGGCCTTTCTGCTTGCGCGGATAGCCCTGACGGCCAGGAAGGTCTAAAAGCATTTGTGGAAAAACGTAAACCGACATTTAACATATAAGATATTTAGATGCATGGTACATCAATAGAACCGTACCGCCTGCGGCAGCTCTGCCCCCCGTTAGTCACAGGCATAATTTACGAATAATATTGAAGGAGGCTATATGACGCAACAACGACCACTTCATGTTGATTTACCCATTACGGTTAAGACATACGACATCGATTTTCTGGGCATTGTCAGTAACATCTCATATGTCCGCTGGTTGGAGGATTTGCGCCTCCACTTCCTTGAAGTTCACTATCCCCTGCAAAAACTCATTTCGGAATTGATTATGCCCATCCTCACCCAGACGCATATAAAGTACAAGCGACCGATTCGGATGCATGATCAGGTTAACGGTGGTCTCTGGATGGAGAAATTCGACTCTTCGGGTTAGGTGGCTAATGCGGAATTTTTGGTTAACGACAAGCCTGCCGCAACGGCAACTCAGGGCGGGGTGTTTATCAATATCGGGACTATGAAACCCGCCAATCCACCGGAGGGTCTGCAAAAGAAATATGATGAGGAGTTGCACCGGTCATAGCAAAATAGAGGAGGTATGCTCGGTGCCGTAAACAACCAGTTGATATCGAAGTAATTTACTTGACAAGTGGAAAGTAGGCAAATTTACATCTTAATTTTCTAAAGGTGCCTAACCCGTCGTTGCACGTCCTCCGCTTTGCGCGCCTATGATCTATACGTTATGTCTCACTGAATAAGCGAAAAGGAGATATCATGGATTATCAGCAGATGACTTCACCATGCGGCTTGGATTGTTTCAATTGTCCAATGTGCCTAGCAAACGAAGATATGAATCTAAGAGCAAAGATATCGGAGAAACTTAATCTATCTCTCGATAAGACAAAATGTGTGGGATGTAGAAATGCACAGGGTGCAATATCGTTTCAGGGTGACACCAAGCCATGTGCCGTATTTAGATGCACGAGCGAGAAGGGCATCGCATACTGTTATGAATGCGCCGAGTTTCCCTGTGATTATCTTCACCCCTATGCAGATCAGGCATCATTTAGACAGCATAACACAAAACCTTTCAATTTGTGTTTGATAAAGAAGATGGGCATTGAGCAATGGGCTGTAGACAAGGCAGCGAATGTCAAGGAAACCTATTTCAGTGGCAAGCTCAAAGTACACGGTACCGATAAAGAAGAACAAAAAGAACCCGCCGATTTCTTGAGGAAATAGAAATTATCCAGGAAAAAGAAGATGTCAAAATGAGGGCTGATTCCATTCCTCTTGAAAAAAGGCTTAACTAATTTGAACCTATAATATTTTAGGGAGTATAAAAATGGAAGGGTGGACAGAGGAAGAAATTAAAAATAAAAATTTAAGAGCACCATGCAGAATATTTTGCGGCGCATGTGCGATTTACATAACAACGAGGGATGATAGTGAAAAATTCAGGTCTCTCATCAGCAGTATCTGGAATACAAAACCTGAGGAAACAAAGTGTTTCGGCTGTATGCAACCGGATCCACCGCAGCAGCTTTTTGGTTTTTGCCAAAATTGTGCGCTCAGGAATTGCGCAAGGTCAAAAGGGTTTTACTCCTGCCATCAATGTGAGAAATGGCCCTGTAATATTTTAGAAAAGGGCGATTTTGCAGATGCTGTTCCTTCTTTGTTTAAAAAGTCAATTTTAAGAGTGATGAAAAGAGCTATCCCCCTATGGCGGGACAAGGTTGCCGCATACGGCGATGAGAAGGGCTCTCTGGAATGGGCAAGGGCGGAAGCTGAGCGGTATCATTGCCCCTCCTGTGGGAAGCCGCTTTATCGAAGTGCGCAACAATGCAGGGCATGTAAAAAGCAGGTCGCCAAGGAATTGGATGGCGTAATCTGAGCAATGCCATATTTATTTGATATGCTTTCTGAACGATGCGCCGTTTGACGGCCGGGGCCAGATCTGACATGAATGAACTATATACCTATCAATCGACGAATTTAAATGACGGCGTTTTTAATTCCATGAATTGGGGCGGCTCCGGTGCTGTTGCGCTCATATGCCATTCTATCGGATTCTGTGCCGGTGTCTATACACCACTGGCGACGTTGATGACCGATCATTTCCAAGTCCAAGGGTTTGACAGCCGGGGCCACGGGAGGACGAAGGCTCCCGCTGATCCTGAAAATCTTAAAAACTGGAATATTTTTTATGACGACATGGATGGTTTTTGCCAGCACATCGGCCGACCCGTCATTGCAATAGGTCATTCTATGGGCGGCACTGTAAGCATGGTGGCCGCCGTCCGCCGTCCCGAACTCGTGCGCGCCCTGATAATGATTGAACCGGGAATCATTCCTCCGGAATGGATACTCAGAACTTATCTGATGCAGAAATGCGGTCTGACCGGATTGGCGCCTATTGTTTCAAAGACCGTAAAAAGAAAGAATAAATGGCCTGATCGAGAGGCACTGCGAGACCATTTGTCGACAAATAAAATGTTCCTTCATTGGAAGAGGGCCTTCATCGATGCATACATCGAGCATATGATCGAAGATACGGACACCGGGGCCGTTCAGTTGCGGTGCGACCCAAGGTGGGAAGCCCGATGCATTGCAACGGCGCCTACAGATATATGGCACTATGTCCCGAAATTGAAGATACCCACGCTCATTATTTATGGAACCCAAACACGAACATTTCTCCCTAGTGTCATAAAACGATTTAAAACCGAAGTTCCTCATGCCGTACTCAGGTGTTTCGAAGGGCCCGGCCATAATGTCGTCATGGAAAAACCCCGTGAATCGGCCGAAGCCATCCTCGAATTCCTTAGGGAAAACGTGAATTGAGCGATGTCTTATAGCGGCCTTGTAATATATTATTGAGGGAAGACAATCACGAAATGATTATATAGAGAGATTACCATGCCATAAAATATCATCTTACGATGAAAATGATAGTGCCTTTTCTGTGGATTATATTAATTTCAGCTTGCCAATGACAAAGCTACCATTCGCGGTTGCGGAATAGACTTACCATATTTAAAGGTGATAAAATTTGCGTTAATCATGTTTATCTGAAATCAGAAAAATGGAATGACTGGATTATTGATGAATTGAAAAGTAATTATCAAAATAATATAAAAAGCTTACTTTCAACTTTTTTGTCACCACTGCCGCTGTCGGTTATTGATCATGATTTTTAGGGGCAGGGTCACCGTCATCTTCTTTTCTATTGTTCCTTCCTGAATATGCCTGATTAAATCCATATTGATTCTTTTCAAAAACAATTTATAATCCCAATCAGGCCATTTCACTTTTTGTTACAACATGCCAAACCTAAAAAGGGGATTTATTATGACCGGTGCGGAGATTATTTTAAATAAGGCAGCGGATGCTGGTGTGGAAATTTGCTTTGCCAATCCGGGAACAACAGAGTTGCCGCCTCGATATCATCTTTGATTTAGAAATGGTATAAGAATTGATTTGGTATAAAAATTAATCATATATAGAAACACAATCACCAGCACATTGTTTTTAAAAATCAGAGTGGTTGTTTTTTGTCTTGACAATTTTATGACCATTAGTATAACGATTCACCATAAGATATTTAATTCATTTGAATTGTATGATTTCCGGAAAAAGATAATCAACATCTTGAGTTACTGGTTTATTTCCGGTGGCCAGAGCACGAAGCAATATTAGTCAAGACAGAGCCAAGGTGGCTTAAATAAATAATATCAAAAGAAAGAGAGGTCTTAATATGAAGATTGATGATGTAAAAAATGTATGTGTTGTTGGTGCCGGTAATATGGGGCATCAGATTGCACTCCAGTGCGCCATTTCCGGCTTTAAAACAGTCAGTACGGATGTTGTCCCGGCCGTTCTCGAGAAAGCCCAAAAGTTTGTCGAAGGTTACCTGCCAGGGCGTGTGCAGAAGGGAAAAATGACGGAAGATGCAGCGAAAAAGGCCAGAGGCCTGATCTCATTTACGGGTGATCTGAAAGAGGCCGTGAAGGACGCCGATGTGGTGATCGAGGCGGTTCTGGAAAGAATCGACCTGAAGCGCAAAATTTTTGCCGATTTGGACAAGCTTGCGCCGGCCAAAGCCATTCTGGCGACAAACAGCTCCTTTATCGTGAGCTCCAGAATTGCCGATGTCACCAAACGCCCCTCCCAGGTATGCAACCTCCACTTCTTCAACCCGGCCCTCGTTATGAAGCTGGTTGAAGTGGTCCAGGGCCCCCATGTTTCGGACGAAACGGCACAGTGCATGATGGACTTCTGCCTGAAGATCGAAAAAGTGCCCATCCTCATCAAGAAGGAAGTGGATGGCTTCGTTATGAACCGTATTTTCAGCGTCATTGCGAGAGAAGCCCTCTGGATGCTCGAAATGGGCGTCGCTACGGCCGAAGATATCGACAAGGCCTGTGTCTATGGCGCCGGTCACCCCATGGGTCCTTTCCGCCTCAACGACCTGACGGGTATCGACCTGACCTACGATATCTGTATGGGCCGGTTCTATGCATCAGGCGACACGGCAGACCTCCCGACCCCCAGCGTCGTCAGGAAAGTCGCGGAAGGCAAATTCGGCCAGAAGACGGGCGAAGGCTGGTACAGCTACAAGAAATAAATTCAACCACGGGTATGAACCCAGAGCAAGCTTTGGGAACCGATTCCGGAGTAAGGTATGGGGTATTTTACCCTCCGCTTTGCGGGATTGTTCAACTTTACCAATTCCGATACGCTTCGCTTTCAGAATTGGAGTTTCACAATTAAAAGGCGCCCATCAAGACTATTGCGGTCTTACGGGCGATTATAATAAAGACGCCCCGAAGTTTTCCATAAGCGGGGCGTCTTTGCAATTTCTGCGTAGGGGACGGTCAGACTGCCCGGCGTATAACCTAAAGGTCACAAGTGCCTAGGCGACAGTTCCCTACCTTTGCCGCGGTTGATTTAAAATGGCATCATATAAACTATGAATAACAAGAATGGCAAATCAGCATTGGTTGTGGAAGGCGGAGGAATGAGATGTATCTTTGCCGCCGGTGTTTTGCATTCTTTCGGCAAAGCCGGATTTGATCCTTTCGATTTGTATATCGGAGTCTCTGCCGGGGCCTGCCATCTGGCCTCTCATCTGGCCGGACAGCATGACCGCAACTTCGATATTACCCTGCGCTACTCCATGACCTCCGATTTCATCAATCCCTGGCGTTTTCTGCGGGGCGGCCATCTGATGGATCTGGATTGGATGTGGGAGCAAACCATCACGCATTTCCGTTTGAATCTGAAACATATTGACGAAAAACTCCGCACGCAAAACAAAGAATACCTGATCGTAGCAACCTCAATGGAAACAGGCGAGGCGCTTTATCTGCGTCCCGATGAAAACACGCTGGAGCACTATCTGAAAGTTTCCAGTTCGCTGCCGATTCTCTATCGCAATGTTCTGGAAGTAAACGGTGAAAAAGCGACCGATGGCGGCATGGCCGATTCCATTCCCGTTCGGGAAGCTTATCGTCGCGGCACGACGGACATTACCGTGATCCGGTCACGCTCCGCCGATTATATCAAAAAAGAAAGTCCGATAGCTTTGGCTATCTTCTCTTTGTATTTCAGAAAATATCCGAGACTAGTGGAAAAATTCAGAAAGCGCGCCGAAAATTATAATGCATCTGTCGAATTTATCCATTCCCCGCCTGAAGGTGTCCGGATCACGGAAATTGCTCCACCGGATAACATAGCTATCGGCAGGACGACCAAAAATGAAACACCTCTGCGGGCTGCATACGAAACAGGTATCGATTACGGCAATAAATTTATCAAAACATCCCAGCTGAAATAGTCTTATTTCAAGGTTGTTCGTTAATAGTTCATAGTCTTGACTATATAGGGTGTATTGTATAATTTACAATTACTACTTATTATGGATTGGTATTTTATGGAAAAAGCATTGATAATTTTATTTTTAGTATTATTTGTCGGACGTATAGCATGCCGCTATTTTCTGCAGCAGCTCAATAGTAGCGATTTAAAGATTTATGGAAAAGTCATTCCACCGGTTTTCCGGGACGAAACTGATGGAGCTACCCTGGCCAAAATGGTGGACTATACTTATGATAACTCGCGGCTGACGGCAAAAGAGAACCTCATAAGCGATGGAATTGAACTGGCCATCCTGTTTCTTCTTTTACCGATACTGGTGGGATGGATCGTCGGCCTGAATCTGCATATCATCTGGCAGGCGCTGATTTTTTTCGGTCTTCTGGCTTTAATCGGCGGTATTGCCGGTCTGCCTTTTGATCTCTATGATACATTTGTTCTGGAAAAGAAATACGGGTTTTCCACGATTACCTGGCGTCTATGGATTACCGATTTGATCAAGTCTTTGATCCTTTCCGCAATTATCATGGCAATTATGATCAGCGTTTTTATGGCTTTTATCTATTATTTACCGGCAAGCTGGTGGTTTTGGGCGTGGGTGTTTTTCACCTTATTTGAAATTATTTTACTGTGGCTCTACCCAGTGCTGATTGCGCCGCTTTTTAACAAGTTTGAACCCATTAAGGATGAAGTACTTCGAGAGAAGATTAACGCTTTAATGGATAAGGTGGGCTTAAAAACCAAGGGAATATATCAGGTCGATGAAGGCAAGCGATCCAAACATACCAATGCTTATTTTACAGGTATCGGCAAAACCAAGAGAATAGTTTTATACGATACTTTATTGGCTTCGCATACGCCGGACGAAATCGTCGCGGTCCTGGCGCATGAAATCGGCCACTGGAAAAAGAAACATATAATCAAACAGTTGACTTTCATGATCGTTGCCTCCCTTGTCTTACTATATTTTATATACCTGATTGTGAGTTGGTCTTTCTTGTATAGTGCATTTGGCTTAAAAGTAACGCCGGTTTACGCCGGTCTGTTTTTAGTTTCGCTTTATTTAAGCTCTGCCGGGTATTTCCTGGTTCCTATAGGTGCGGCTGTCATGCGCCGCTATGAGCGCGAAGCTGATAAAACGGCCTGGGAATTGACGGGAACATCCGAGCCCATGATCAGTGCTCTCAAGCGTCTGGCCAAGGACAACCTGACCAATCTTCATCCTCATCCTTTGTATGTTTGGTTTTATTATTCTCATCCGCCGCTTATCGAACGCATTGAATATTTGCAGGCAATGGATAATAAAAAGGTGCCCTGAACAAGAATTCGGGGCAAACCGGAAGATGATAAGTCTTGAGTACAGGTTTGATTTTGATGGACGTATTAATATTGATGAAATAACAATAAATATCTGCTTACCAGTATTTCAGAATAAATATTTTACCGTTATATTTTGACCGGGTACCTGGAGAGAAAGAATGAAAGTATTTGAACAGGCGATAATTGGCGGAATATCCCTGGCCAATCGCTTTGTGCGTTCGGCAACCTGGGAAGGTTTAGCTACCAGCAAAGGTTTTTGTTCACCTGAGCTTACTCAACTAATGGTGAGTCTGGCCGAAGGTGGTGTAGGATTGATCATAACAGGTCATGCCGCGGTAAACTCCGCGGGGCAAGCCGATCAGAGGCAATTATGTATTTGGCGGGATGATTTTGTTGCTGGCGGTATGAGTGTTGAAGAGGCGTCTACAGAATCAAAGCGGCGCTCTTATTAAGAGCTTTTTTTAAATAACGCTTCCAGCTTGTCTTTGGCACTGAAATCAGCCGTGCCGGAGTTTTTCTGAACCAGTTTAAAACTGAAAAAATCGCAAAAATTGGAGCGACTTTTGTCCAGTACTCTTTCGGCTTGTGGTTCGAGGCAGTTATTATAACTGCCTCTGTCATAAAAAGTGCAGTTCAGGCAGCAATGAAGATCGGCGCCACAGGAAGGACATTGTGCCTGTCTGCCGATAAAATTATCTGGCGCAATTTCTTTTTTACATTTTTGGCAAAGCTTCATACCTGTAAAAATACAAGTAATGTTGAGTAATTGTCAAGGGACTTTCAGCTATATTTTCAACCGATAAAAGCCTTTAATACCAATTCTAAATCAAAGCGCTATCTTTGTTGGCAGAGCCTGCCCGGCGCATGCAGCGTCGTCGGCTTTCTCAATGTATTACTTCCGGGAGTGCATCCCCCAAAGGGGGCACAATAAAACAGATCATTTCCTTACCGGTGAGCTACGCCATTATGGCGTGGCGCACATACGCCTCGTCGCCTCCTCCTTGCTGCCTCGATATCATCTTTGATTTTGAAATGGTATTAATTATAGGCCATAAAAAATTTCTTTTGAGAGCAGAAGAAATGAAAAATCAAGATTATGTAATTAAAACGTGTTATTCTAATGATAATGTGCTATTAGCTACACCAATTTAACCGGAGGTTGTTTATGGCGGACAGATCAAAAGTGGGGATGGAATTTCCAGCCTACACCATTACAGTAGAAAAAAATAAGATTGCCGAGTTTGCTGTTGCTGTTGCGCTGAAAGAAGAGAAGGAAGGAATTAATCCTATTTACTATGATGAGGCAAGCGCAAAAAAAGCAGGTTATCAGGGAATCACGGTTCCACCAACATTTATGACCAGTTTCCTTTTTTGGACTGGCGAAGGTCTGCTGGGAATAGTTAAAGCCCTGGGTATTGATTTGAACAGGCTTTTGCACAGCGAGGAAGAATATGAATATTATGGCAATATTTATGCTGGCGATACTATTACCCGTAAAATGAAGGTTGTCGAAATGTATGAAAGGGGAAAACGGGAGAGGTTGGGCAGATTTGTGGATGTCACTATACTGGAAACAGAAGTTATAAATCAGCGGGGTGAATTGGTCGCTAAAGTACGCTCAACCATGATGGAAAGATAGGAAAATAATAATGGCTGTAAATTATGACGATATTAAAATTGGCGATCCGATTCCCAGTTACACTACCGGCCCTATTACCAGGACTCATTTGGTTCGTTATGCCGGAGCGTCCGGAGATTTTAATCCATTGCATCACGACGAAACCTTTGCCAAAATGATTGGTTTGGACAGCGTCATTGCCCATGGTATGCTGATAATGGCTATTGCCGGTGAAGCCATAACCGCCTGGGTTGAAAATAAGTATTTGAAAAAAGTATCTGTCCGGTTTTTAAGTATGACCGAACCTGTTGATTGGAATGACGTAGAAAATACAAAAAATAGAGCAATAATCACTGTTAGCGGTAAGGTAGTTAAAAAGTATGAAGAGAATGGCGAAAAGAGAATTCAGTGCGACATTGTTGCTAAAGATGCGTTAGGCAGCAGAAAGCTTGACGGTTTTTTTATTGTAGCCTTGCCTTGATAATACCATTGAATATCCGGATTGGCAGCGCCGGACAATTTATATCCGCGGATTTTCCTTGCCGCCCAGGGTATCCAAGTGGAAAGCGTATTGGTAACAACCTTGGGTAACCTGATCAGGTGATTTTATGAAAGCCCGTATTTTAGTTATTGATGATGATGCCGTGGCGTGCGAGTTTTTACAGGAAGCTCTCCTGCGCGATGGTTATGAAGTAATTGCCTATACGTCAGCTCTGGAAGCACTGCAACAAGACCTCTCCCAGTATGACCTGTTGATGTCCGATATTCGTATGCCCGGAATGGACGGTTTGCAGCTTTTAAGTCAAGTGCACAAAAAATGGCTGAATTTGCCGGTTATTCTTATGACCGCCTATGGTTCTCTGGAAACAACAATGGAGGCCATAAGTCTCGGTGCCTGGGATTACATCAGCAAACCATTTTCACCGGAAGATTGCCGGGCTATTGTAAAAAAAGTGTTGGAAGTTCGAGAGCTACGTGAACGGCGCTTGAAATTTGACTTGCCGGAAGCAAGCGAAGGACCGAAATTAATCGGTTCGTCGGCGGCAATGGTAGAATTTTATAAACAGATTGCCCGTGTCGCCGATGCACCAGCCAGTGTTTTGATTGAAGGCGAAAGCGGCACCGGCAAAGAGTTAACTGCCCGGTCTTTGCATAATATGTCTTCCCGCCGCGATAAACCGTTTGTTGTCGTCCACTGCGGAGCTATTCCCGATAATTTGTTGGAATCCGAGCTTTTTGGTTATGAAAAAGGTTCGTTTACCGGAGCTGATCATCAGCATATCGGATTATTGGAATCGGCGGAAAGCGGAACAATTTTTCTCGATGAAATTACAGAAATGTCGACAGCTTTGCAAGGTAAATTTTTACGGTTTATGCAAGATGGCGAAGTAAGAAGAATTGGTGGTCACGAGGTGCGTCATGCTGCTGTTCGCGTAGTAGCAGCGGCTAATAAAAATATTGATGAAGAAGTGAATAAGGGTAGTTTTCGCCTCGATCTCTTGTATAGATTTATTGTGCGTTTGCGTATTCCGCCTTTGAGGGAGCACAAAGAAGATATTCCTTTGCTTTTTGAATCGTTATTGAAGAAATTCGGTTATCCCAGCGTGCGTATTTCGCCGGAGGCTATGGAACTGCTCATGGCGTATAACTGGCCGGGCAACGTGCGGGAAATGGAAAATGTTCTGCAGCAAACTTTATTGCTTTCTCCTTTTGTGGTTGTTCTGCCGGAAAATTTGCCGAAGCGTTTTGCGCAACAAAAAGAAAGTAAAGAAAATATGGCTCCGGCCGACATGAGTCCGCTGGAGGAAGCGGAAAGAGATCAAATCAGGCAAACACTGAAGGCGGCTTCCTGGAATCAATCCAAAACGGCACAGATGCTGGGAATTGACCGGAAAACCTTGCGGTTGAAAATTCGCCGTTATGGTCTGCTGGATGAAAAACTATCCGCAGGCGGAACGTCTGATCTCTTAAAATAATAGATACCAATAAGATTGTATAGTTCTTACGGATTGAGCCCCAGTTTATCCGCCACCGGCAGATAAAGAATGACAGAAGTTCCCTTGCCCGGCGGGCTTGTAATTTCCATTTTGCCGCCGTGAGTTTTGATGATATCGCGGACGATAGCCAGCCCCAATCCACGTAACCCTTCATCTTTGCGTGTGCTGAAGAACGGTTCACAAGCCTTATTAATCATATCAGGCGGAATTCCCACGCCAGTATCCTGAATCGTAATCGCCACCACTCGATTTTGTTCAACACTTTCCGCCGATATCGTTATTTTTCCTCCTTTCGGCATGGCCTCCAGAGAATTTTGAATGATATTCAAAAGCGCGGTCTGGATTCGGTATCGATCGACATATAAAGATTTGGTTGTATTATCGATATAAACGCCGACTACAACATTTTTTTGCTGTGTCAGGGGTTCGACCAGCGGCAACGTTTCATTTAAAATATTTTGAAGAGTAAGCACTTCAAAATGAGGATCGGGTAAGCGCGTGGCCTTGCGAACATTTTGGATGACATTGTCCAGACGCTGGGTTTGCTGAACAATCAATTCCAGTTTATGGACTACATCCGGCGGCCAGCCTTCTCTCTCCAACAGAAGCTTTGCCAGACCTCCGATAGAATGCAGCGGCGTGCCCAAATCATGGGCAAGATTAGCCGTTAAATGTCCCAGAGCCGTCAACTGTTTGAGATCATCAACCTGTTTTTGCAACTGAACTACTTTAAGAGTTTCTTCGCGAACGCGGTCTTCCAAATGCCGGGTCAAGTCAGAATTTCTGGCCATAACCTGCTGAATTTCATCGGCCATCAGGTTGAAGTGCAAGGCAAGTTGTCCCCATTCGTCCTTACGAGCGATAGGAATGCGCTTAATATATTGTTCTTTTTGGGATTCATCGATTGTTTCAATGATAAGATTGAGCGGTCCGCCGATAATCCAGCGGTAACTTAATCCTATTAATAAAAGAATGACCAGCAATAATCCGGCGCTGCTAAATATTAATAATTGCTGAGCTCGATTCAGGATTTCAACATTAGCCCGCGAAAACCCGATAATGCCCACTACAATGTGTGAATCTTTTGTCTCTCCTAAAACAGGATATAACAGACCCAATGCCGGACCGCTTTCCGTCTCGATTTTAGCATAACGGGATTTACCCTTTTCGCTGGCCAAAGCAACAATATCATCAGGCCATTCATATTGAACCCGGCTGGCTCCCGCCACGTAATCAACATTATTGTGGCTGGCGTCAAAGATGTCAATTCGAGCGATACGAATATCTGATTGCACATGGTCCTTAAGGGCGGAATCCAGCGCGGAAAGGCCGCGTTTAGTCGGGAAATATTGATAAAAGGTGCTGACGGTTTCCGCCACACCTTCCAGCCTTTTTACCTGCTGCCCTACGAGAATTCTATCCAGGGCAGTCAATTGGATTATGCCCCAGATGGCCATGGTTATAGCCAAACCGGCACCGGTAAGCACAACCAGCCTTACCCGTACTGTCAGATTATCATTGTAAGCAATTACTTTGGCGATTATTTTTTTGAACATGATAAATGAATATAGCAGAAAGGGGAAAAATAAACCATAACCAGGCAAAAAAAGAAGGGACAGGTTTTCCTGCCCCTTCTTCGCATCACATAAAGTTGTGATAGACTTATTTTGCTGCAGGCTCAGCTGCTTTCTCGTCTGCTGCTGCTTTCTTAGCTGCTGCTTTCTTAGCGGCGGCGGCTTTCTTAGCGGCGGCTTTCTTAGATGATACTTTCTTAACTGCTTTGGCTTTCTTTGCATCAACCTTTACAGCGGCCTCATCCTTTACATCAG
>OCZT010003016.1_pt1 | contig 17335 bp, 14 predicted proteins | sample 1539031 | NCBI WGS metagenome assembly OCZT01 (sample SAMEA3539308, study PRJEB22396) | soil metagenome | biome: tundra; feature: field; material: soil | place: USA | collected 2010-05 | depth 0.15 m | reverse complement strand
TAGATCAGCACGTTGGAGTCCACAGCCATGCCGATGGTGAGGATCACGCCCGCGATGCCGGGAAGTGTCAGGGTGGCGTGGAAGATGGCCAGGATCCCCATGAGGAACAGTGCGTTGAGGATCAGCGCGCCGCTCGCCACACCACCACAGGCGTGATACTGCCAGAACATGAACAAGAACACGGCGATCAAGCCCGCAGCGAATGCCGCCATGCCCTTTTGGATATTGTCGGCGCCCAGGCTCGGGCCCACGGAGCGCTCTTCGGCGATATGCATGGGGGCTGGCAGAGCGCCAGCGCGCAGAACAATGGCCAGCTGACGTGCCTCGGTGATGTCGGCCATACCGGTGATGGAGGCCGTTCCACCAGCGATGCGGCCTTGGATCACGGGGGCACTGAACACGGCGCCATCTAGGACAATCGCCATCTGCTTGCCGATATTGGCTCCGGTGATGCGCGCAAACTCCTTGGGCCCGCGACCCTTGAGGGTCAGTTCCACCATGGCTGCGCCTCCGCGCATACCGCCCTGCTCGAAGCTGGGCTTGGCATCGGCCACATAGTCGCCCTTCATGTCGGCGCGGCGCTTAAGCACGTACAGGATTCGGACTTGCTTGCCCGACTTCACGTCCACGGGCTTCCTTGCCCAGAGAAGATCTGTCTCCTGGGAGCGAAGAACTTCCTGCGCCTCGGGACGCGCCAGGATCTGCTTCACGCGATCGATGCTGTCTTCCATCACGGCGATGGAATTTCCGAAGGGGATCAGATAGGAGATGAAAGGCCGGGAGGCGTAGGCCAACTTCTTGGCAGTGTCCTTCTTGGCAGTGTCCGACACCTTCTTGTCCGTGGAGGCGCTGCCGAACAGCTCACGGGCAACACGGGCGGCGCTGTCGCGACGTGACGCCTCCAGCTTGGCCTTGCTCGTGCTGTCCTGGGCCACCTTGGAGGTGTCGCGGGAAACGGCAGAGTCCTTGTGAATGGTGGTGTCTGCAAACTTGGAGGTGCGGTTGACCGCGCCATCCACGCGTTCCAGCACCACGCGCACGTCGGCGGGCTCGCGGACCATCTTGAATTCCAACTGCGCCGTGCTGGAGAGAAGGCCCTTGGCCTGCTCTGGAGCGACGCCGGCCAGCTGCACGAGAATGCGGTTCTCGCCTTGCTTGCGAATTTCCGGTTCCGACACGCCGAACTGGTCGATGCGGTTGCGGATCACTTCCAGGGCGCGATCCGGCGCGTCCTTGGCCACTTCCGGATCCAGACCGGCGCGGTCCACTTCCAAGACCAAATGCGTGCCACCCTGCAAGTCCAAGCCCAGTTTGATCGCCTTGGATGCGACTCCCGGGTTGGTTTGCGCGAACTTCTGCTTCTCGGCCAGGCTCATGCCCAACGTGCGGAATGTGGGAATCAGAGCCCACAAGGAGAGCACGATGGCCACAGCCACGATGACAATTCGGAACTTGATGTTCTGCTTCATGCGTTGGGACCCGCGTTGGGGTTAAGGTGGAGCCTGGGCAAGGTAGGACCCTCGATCGGGATTGGCAATCCATCGGACGCCCAAAGACCGACAGCCATCGAAACGATGACCTGTCCTTTCCAAATTTTCATTCCCCGGGAACCTAGCTCCCGGCTTAGATCGGTTCGGGAGCCTTGCCGTTCAAAGCGAGCCAAATCCTGGCTTGGTTGGACTCCGGAGATCCGGGATAGAGCTTGATGATCGCTTGGGCGACCGGAATGGCTTCTGGGATCTTGGACAACTGCTGGCGGACCAGCACCAACTGCCACATCACCTGGTAGAGCCCCGGCACCAGATCCTGCGCCTCTTCCTCGCTGGATCGATCCGCAGGATCACCAGTCAATTTCTGGTAGGACGACAATATGCCCTTCAGTTCGGCCTCAGCCTCCGTGTACTTCTTCTGCTCGATGAGCACTGCCGAAATACCGCGCCGTGCGCCGCCTTCGAGGAGAGGATATCCCGACCCGTCTTCCTTAGCGCGCTGGTACTTGGCCAATGCGGATGCCCAATCGTGTTCGGCAAAGCGATCATGGCCCAATTGCAGCGCGGCCTTAGACGCCTCGATCCCGGAATAGCCCACGACCACCTTCTCCAGCAGAATCCTCGCGCTATCGACGCGTCCGTTGTCTCGGTAGACAATGGCCTTGCCGTACAAGCGATGGGCGACTTCGCGGGAATCCCTGTGCTTCCAGGTCCACACGCTCCAAGCGGCCATTGCACATGCGAGAATTGTCGCGACGGTGAGCCAGCTCCCTTGGCTGCGCTTCCAACTGTCCTTTGCGGAGAACCAAAGACCTATGGCCTTGTCCTCGACGGACAACTCGGGAGCAGGGATCGGCGTGGGAGTGCGGTTGTCGGCCATGGCGTGCAAATCCTTACTTTGGAAGAGCGTGAGAATATAAACCCGGGAAAGGCCCGTACCGTGGACGATCTCCAGAACCTCCAGACTCGGCAGCTCAAAGCGCGTCTGGAATCCATCGCAACAGCGGGCGAGATCCTCAGGGTCTCGCTAGGCGCATCGTCCCTGGAATCCGCCGTGCGAACCCTCCTGCTGGGATTGGCCGAACTGGTTCCCGCACGAGCGCTGGCCCTGTTCGAGGTCGGCGACAACTCCCTTTTGGAAATGGGCCGACTGGTGGACGGCGAAGAATCGCCTCTCGGGCCCAATCGCCCCTTGAAGGAAGACGAGCCCGCCCTCCACGCTTTGCGCCAGCACCGGCACACCATCGTCGAACGAGCGCCCTCCTTGGTGGAAAATGCCGCGGAAGCAAAATCCATCTTCATCCCGTTCGAAGGCCGCCTGGGCGGCGAACCCAGCGAAGGCACCGTCGTCCTGCGCGCATCTCACCTTCTATGGATCGACTCTCCGGAAGAGCTCCCATCCGACGTGTTGGACACCTTGATCGCCTTGGCCAGCCAGGGAGGCGTGCTTCTCACAGGCTTCCGCTACCGCGACGACCTGGAACGGACGTATTCCGCGTTGCGCGAAGCGAATGGCCGACTCCAGAAGGACATCGACCGGGCGAAAAAAATTCAGGAAGGCCTTCTCCCGCAAGGAATTCCCTCTGTTCCAGGACTTCAGATCGCATGGAAGTACCTCCCCGCCGCCAAGGTCTCTGGCGATTATTTCGATTGCTTCCCTTTGGATGCAGCCCTTCCTGACGGCCCGCACTGCCTCGTGATCGCAGACGTCTCGGGGCACGGCATTTCCGCCTCCATGGTGATGGCGATGTTCAAGGTGCTGTTGCGTCGGGAAGTCCGTCCCGGACGGCCACTCGTGGATGCCTTGGGTCGATTGAACCGCACCATTCTGGACCAGGTGGGCGGACTCCATTTCGTGACCGTATTTCTAGCCATGGTCGATCCCGCTGCAAAGACATTGGAATGGTGCTCTGCAGGGCATTGCCCGCAGCTTCTTTGCCATTCGGACGGACGGGTAGAGGAATTGACCGCCAACGGCGTCTTTGTTGGCATGTTCGACGATCTGCAGGCGAGCTCCCAGATCCAAGACCTCGAGAACGGCGATTCCCTCCTGCTCTACACAGACGGAATCACTGAGGCAGAGAACCCCGAGGGAGAACTCTATGGGATGGACCGCCTAACCCAATCGCTTCGCAAAACCGGCAACAATCCCCCCGAGGCGCGATTGTCTTCGCTTTTGCAGGACATGAACGAGTTCTCCGCTGGCGCCCAGAGCCAGGACGATCTCACTCTGGTCGCCATCCAAGTAGGATGACAGATTCCGTCCCACTGTTGCGATCCGGTGCCATCTCTTGCTGGAGCACCGGTCGCATGCTGGACGGAATGGCCTTCGACGCACGCCAAGCACAAGATGTCGAACGCCTTCGCGTTCGCCTTGGAATTCGCGAGGCTGTGCGCCAAGCCGTCCAGGAGCACGGAACCACCATCGACGAGACCGGAGAATCACCGGCTTGCGATGCATTCTTCCTGAGGCCGGGGGAGGCTGCCCTGGTCCGCCACGCCGACTGTTTCCCCGTGGTCGTAGCAGATCCTGTCCGATCTCGCGCGGTCCTGGCACATTGCGGCTGGCGCGGAAGCCTCGCTGGTCTTGCCGGAAATTGTGCTCGGCGACTGATCCGCGACGGAAGCTGTCCGCAAGACCTCGTCGCCGCGATCGGAGCTGGAATCGGTCTCGCAAGCTTCGAGGTCGGGCTGGAGATGCGCAGTGGTTTTCCCGAGCAGTTCCATAGCCAAACCTCTTGGGGAACGCCATCGTTGGACCTTGCCAGTTTCCTTCGCTGGGATCTGGAAGCCGCTGGAGTATTAGACGTTCAAATCACTTCTCCCAACACCTTCACGGACCCTTCATGGCATTCGTACCGACGTGACGGCAAACACAGCGGTCGGAATGCCACCATATGTATCGTTGTTCAGACTTCCTCTCAACCAGGAGAACCTTCATGAAGCGCAAGATCCTCGTCGCCTTATCCGGCCTAGCCCTCGCGGCTCCGAGCCACGCCTTGGTGGGCATCGCCGTCTCCGGCGGATTGAACTCCACATCCATCTCAGGTTCAAACCAGACGATTACTGGCGCGGATCTCCCTGCCGCCTTTGCAAACACGGGCGCCAGTACCACCAACAGCCTTGTGGCCTCGCGCAGCAGTATGAGCGGCCTGACCCAGCTCGGAGTGAAGGCCTGGCTCGAACTGCCGATCATTCCCGTCGAATTCGAGATCTCCTCAAACATCGGCTGGGGCAGCTACAAGAGTTCTTTGATCTACAACCACGGAGGCGTGGCCGACACCATCCCCGTCGACGTCAAATCGCCCATCGTCGGCCTTGGCGACAAGAGCGGGTCCACGCCCTACATCTCCGTTCTCAACGACCTAACTCTGCGCTACCCCATCCTGGAGTTGCCGCCCCTGTCCCCCATCAAGCCCCTGAAGATCTGGGTCGGCGCAGGCGCCACGTATGCGGTGGCAAGCCGTGTCGTGGACAAATCCGACCTGCAATCGGTCTTTTCCGGCAGCTACACCACTCCGGACGCGGCCAAGGCCACCTTCAAGGACAACATCCTGACCAACACCTGGGGCGGACACCTCGCCGTGGGCGCCCAGTTCAAGATCCCGGTCATCCCCATCGCCCTGTTCATTGACGGGAAGTGGTACCTCCACACCGCAACATCGTCGGCGGCCAGCAAGTACCCCTTCGCCGTCAATGCCGGTGCAGGCTTCTCCATCTGACCTGACACTTCGCGATTGTTGCTAACTTCTCGGGGCTCCGCGCAACTGGGCGCGGAGCCCCTTTCGTCTCTTGGAGCCGTAGATCCATGCTGATGCAAAAGATTCGCGACAACGCCGCATGGGTGGTGGGAATCGCGGTGTTGTGCTTTGGTGCTCTCATCTTCGTCGACTGGGGCATGAGCCCCGGGAACGGCATGACTCACAAGACCGTTGTGGGAACCGTGGCTGGCGACGACATTCGGATCGAGGAATTCGATCAGATTGTCCAGCAACGAGCCAAGACCGAGACCGATCAGGGCAAGGAGCTCAACTCTGAGCGATACGCCGCCCTGCGCCGTGAGGTCTTCAAAGACATCCTGCGTGAGAAGCTGCTTTCCAAGGTGTTTGAGAAGTACAACCTGCAAGGCACCCCCGAGCAGGTCCTGGACTTCATTCGCCGCAATCCCCCTCCCGGAGCTGAGAAAGCCCCCATCTTCATGGGCCCGGATTCCCAATTCAACCAGGCGTTGTACGAACGCTGGCTTGCCAACCCCAAGACTTTCGACGATCGCTTCATGCAAATGGTCGAGCACCAGACGGGCGAGAAAACCATCCCCGAACAGTCCTTGGGCCGCATCCTAGTCTCAGGCCAGGCCAAGACGACCCTCGAGAAACAGTTTGAAGCGAGGCAAGAGCGCGAGCGAGCATGGGGTATCGCCGTGTCGGCCTCGGTGGACTCCTTCCCGGCTCCCTCGCCTTCGGAAGCCGAATTGCGAAAGGGCTTTGATGCCCTCGCAGACAGTTTCTGGATTGGCAAGCCCGTCGCCAAGATCCAATCCGCCTACTTCTCCAAGGCACCCTCAGCGTCGGACACCCTCCGCTCGCGCCAAGACGCCGATACCGTAGCCGCTCGTGCCCACCGCGGCGAAAAGTTCGAAGATCTTGCGCAACAGTTCAGCGAAGACCAGGGTTCGGCCAAAAACGGCGGCTCCCTGGGCGGCCTGCAAACCCGGGATCGATGGGTGCCGGTCTTCTCCCTGGCCGCTGCGAAACTGGATAAGGGCCAGATCTCGGAGCCAATCCTTTCTCCCTTCGGCTACCACGTTATCCGCTGCGTGGATCGGGTCGTAAAGCCCCGTATCGCGCCCCTAACCGGATCCGACACGCTCTACGACCTACAGCACGTTTTGATCACCATCGCGATCAGTCCCGAAACCGTAGACAGCATCAAGCAGAAGCTCGACGACATCCGCGCAAAGGTGAAGGCCGGGGCGAAATTCGCCGACGCTGCCAATGCCGTCCACGCCACCATCGACTCGGTCAGTGTTGCAGAGGGAGAAATCGGGCACGCGTCCACCGGCGACATTCCCGGCACCTCCGCCTGGGCCTTTCGCAGCCAGGAGGGCGAGACTTCCGAGATTCTGGAAAACACCAAGAGCCTACTGGTCCTGGCCAAGCCCCGCGTCATAAAGCCCGGACGTGATTTTGATCTGGCAAGGCAAGCTGTCGCCCGGCACCTGCAGCGCACGGAAAGCATGCGCAAGGCGAAGGACTATCTCCAAGCGAATTTCGCCAAGATCCAAGCTTGCGACACATCCTCCACCTGCCTGGCCCAGATCGGAAAGCTTTCCGCGACCCCATTGGTCGAACGCCCGGCTTCCTCTTGGATTGCAGGCCTGGGATACGCTCCATCCGGGCTGTTCGGCTTGTGGGCCCCAGCGGCCAAGGCCCCAAAAACCTGGGTTGGGCCCGGCTTCGACGATCACGGAGCTCTTGTTCTGCGCATCGATTCTCTCCATGTGCCTTCCGAGGCAGACCTTTCTCAAGGCGTGGCTGAGCAGCAACGAGGCGACGGCTACGCGGCACGACAGGGAATTGACGAATGGTTGGCCTCCCGGCGCCGCGAAGCCAAAGTCAAGAACAACCTGGACCAGTTCTTCCGCGACTAACGATTCAGGGTCTGCCGAATCCGATTGCCGGATCCACAGCCTGGAGGTACATTCCATGCAAATGCGCATCCTATCCGCACTCATCCTCTCGCTCCTGGTCGCCGGGACTGTCGAAGCCTCCCAGGCCAAGGTCCAGTCCAAGCAGTCCAACTGGACCAAGATCAAGGAACTCTTCAAGTAATTCGAGAGTTCCAGGCATTGAGGCACTATGGGGGCTCCGATCGAGTCCCCTTTCTTTTTTTGAGGCGATTCAGATGTTTCTCGACGAAAGTCGAATCCAAGTCCAAGCCGGCGACGGAGGCAATGGTTGCTCTTCCTTCCGCCGAGAGAAATACGTTCCATTTGGCGGTCCTAACGGTGGTGATGGCGGTCGCGGCGGGCATGTGGTCCTTCGCGCCGACCCCCAGGTCCACACCTTGTACGACATCGGATCGGTCAGAACCTTCCGCGCCGAGCGCGGGGAGCACGGCCAGGGTTCCAACTGCACCGGTCGCAATGGCGAGGATTTGATCGTACGGGTTCCTGTGGGGACCTTGATCAAGGATCTCGACGGGCTGCTCCTAGCCGATCTCACTCAGCCCGACCAGCAATGGATCGCCTCCCACGGCGGCAAAGGCGGGCTCGGAAACCAGCATTTCGCCACGGCCCGCAACCAAGCCCCCAGCAAGGCCCTTCCCGGGCTCCCCGGTGAGCGCCGTGAATTCAACTTGGAACTCAAGCTGGTAGCCGATGTTGGACTGGTAGGCTTCCCCAACGCGGGAAAGAGCTCGCTGCTTGCCGGCGTCTCCAGAGCCCGTCCAAGGGTCGCCGATTACCCGTTCACGACCTTGGCTCCCAGCCTCGGGATCGTACCGGCAGGCGATGGATATTCTTTCGTGATGGCCGACATCCCCGGCTTGATCGAAGGCGCAGCCCAGGGCAAAGGCCTGGGACACCAGTTCCTTCGGCACATCGAGCGCACCCGCGTTCTTCTCTTCGTGGTGGATCCGTGGGACCCCAAGGATGCAGAAGAATCGGATGAAGCAAGAGTTGCCCGCGTGCGTTCCCAAGTCCAAACCCTGCGCGCCGAGCTGGGCGCCTACCATCCCAAGCTCATGGAAAAACCCTGGGTGGTCGCGGTGAACAAGTGCGATCTCGGTCGGCCCTTGGATCCGGCCATGTTGCCTCGCACGCACTACATCTCGGCGCAGTCCCGTACCGGACTCAAGCCCCTACTGGAAAGCCTCTGGAAAGAGGTGCAAAAGGCGCGCGGGACGACAGGAGACGTCCCGGCGGCTCAGGAATTCGTCGCCCTGCCGGAAACGCGCCAGGATTGAACCCTGTAGGGACGTAAAATTTTACGTCCCTACAGGGTGGGTCGTCAAAATCCGGCGATCTCCGGCCGGAACGCGTCCTTGACGTGTTCCGGGGGCTGCCCAGGACGCAGGAGGACTGCGTCGAACCGAACCATGCGATGGGTGGACTCGTGGCGCACGAGCCAAGCCAACGCCAGCTTGGCCAGTCGAACCTGTTTGGCCGGGGTGATCCATTCGCCGGGATCTCCCGCCCAGATGCCTCGCGCCGATTTCACCTCGACAAAGACCACCGTTCCATCCGGGTCGATGGCGACGAGGTCCAACTCCCCCCGGCCATGGCGCCAATTGCGGGAGACCAGTCGGAATCCGGCATCCACCAGCAACTGCGCCGCGACCTCCTCACCTCTCTGCCCCGTGGCATGCGTGGAATCAGGCGTGGCGGACGACAAACCACGCCACCAGGAGGAATGTGGCCAACAACAGCCCTAAGCCGGCCAGGGCAGTGGCAAGCACCCAGCGCGGCAGCCGGGCAGGCCCCGCAGATTCATTGAAAGACGAATCATTGTCGCGACGGGAATCCCTCCGGCGTTCGACATTGCGCCGATCAGGCCCCCTCCGGTCGCGGCCGGAACGGAGGTTGTCTGGGAGTATAGCCGACTGGGCCGAAGTAGGTTTTCGGTCGCCCACTTGGTCCAAGGCTTCGAGCATGGCTTCTGCAGAGGCGTACCGGTCTTCCTTGCGCTTGGCCATGGCCTTGCGAAGAACCGCCATAAGGGCGGGGGGCACGTCTTGCCGCTGGATGGGCGACGGGGTCTCGTGGACGTGCTTGTAGGCGATGGCCAACGGAGCTTCGGCGAGGAAGGGTGGCTTTCCGGCCAGACATTCGTAGAGCACCACTCCCAGCGAATAGAGATCGGAGCGTTCGTCCAAGGCATATCCCTGGCACTGTTCCGGGCTCATGTATTCGGGAGTGCCCAGGGCCACGCCCTCGGTGGTGAGCCGTTCGGTGTCCGCCAAAAGCGCGATGCCGAAGTCCCCCAGGAGGGACATACCAGAGGCATCATCCAGGAGGATGTTTGAACTCTTGACGTCGCGGTGGAGCAAGTGCTGTCCGTGGGCGTAGCGGATGGCCCGCAGAATCTGTCGAGCGATCTCCACGGTGCGCGCTGAGGTGAGAGGCCCATCCTTGGAGACCGCCTTGGAGAGCGACCGGCCCTGTACAAGTTGCATCGCGAGCCAATGACAGCCCACGTCTGTGCCGTAGTCGTAGAGAACCACGATGTTCTGATGCACAAGCCTGGCGACAGCCCGAGCTTCAGCCAGGAATCGCTGGGTGTCGTCTCGTTCTTCGCCCAGCATTGGGCCGGTGAGCAGCTTGATGGCCACTTCGCGCTGCAGCAACGGGTCGCGGGCGCGCCAGACGGTGCCTGCCCCACCTCGACCAATTTCTTGCTCGAGGAGGTAGCGTCCGATGTGGGTGGGGGCGGGGGGGGGCATATCAGGAGAGAGCGGAAAGCCCGGCCTGCAGTCGAGCCATGGCTCGGCGCAGGGTATCCATGGATGTGGCGTAGGAAAGTCGGATACAGCGATCGTCACCGAACGCCACGCCAGGAACCACTGCTAGGAGATGGTCGGCCAGGAGATATTCGCTGAGGTCAAGCGACCCCGCGATGACCTTGCCCGAAGGAGTCTTTTTGCCATAGAAGGCGGAGACTTCTGGCAGCGCGTAGAAAGCGCCTTCCGGCTTTGGGACGATCACACCCGCTATCGCGCGGAGCGAATCGACCACGAAGTCCCTGCGACGGGTGAACTCGCGCTGCATCATATGGACGAAATCCAGGCCGCCATTCAACGCCGCGACGGCCGCGTACTGGGAAGCGTTGGCGGGGTGGTGCGTGGCCTGGCTCTGCAAGGCTCCGATCGCCTTGGCGAGATTCGCGGGTCCAGCAAAGTATCCGACACGCCAGCCGGTCATGGCGTAGGCCTTGGAGAGGCCATTGACGATCAGGGTGCGCTCCAGGATCCGCGGACCCAAGGCGGCGATGGAGACCCTTTCCAGGCCATCGTAGAGGATGTGCTCGTAGATCTCGTCAGAGAGGACGTAGAGGTCGTGGCGGACCAGGATCTCGGCGAAGGCCTCAAGTTCGGTGCGACCATAAACCATCCCAGTGGGGTTGGATGGATTGCATAGGATCAGGAGTTTGGTATTCGGAGTCACAGCCGCTTCTAGCTGGGCGGGAGTAATCTTGTATCCGGTTTCCACCGATGTGGGCAGAAAAACCGGCACGCCACCGTAGAGCTTGACAAGTTCCGGATAGGTGACCCAGTAAGGGGCCGGGATCAAAACTTCGTCCCCGGGATTGAGAAGAGCCTGGAGCACGTTGTTCACCGCGTGCTTGACACCGGAGGTCACGACCACCTGGCTGGGGTTCACGGAAACATTGTTCTCGCGCAACAGCTTGTCGGCAATGGCTTGTTTGAGCTCTGGAATGCCGGTGGGCGATGTGTACTTGGTTTTCCCGGCGCGCAGAGAGGCGATGGCAGCCTCTTTGATGTGCTCGGGTGTATCAAAATCTGGCTCGCCTGCACCCAATCCAACAATGTCCTGGCCTGCTGCCTGAAGCTCCTTTGCGCGGGTATCGATGGCCACCGTCATGGAAGGCGCAAGCGCGAGGACGGAGGACGAGAGAGACTTCATTTCCAAAAATCCTTTTTCCGAAACAAACCGTTTAAGGATACGAAAAGTCGTCTCTTCCGGCCGTCAATCTGCGTGCTCTGGGTCACCGATTTCCACCGCCTGGACTGGTGGCATCAAATTGGGCAGAAACCATGTGGGCCAAATTCCCCAGGATTTGGCTTCGGCGCGCGCGCGCTCCTGGGGCGTGACACCAGTCAGGACCAAGGCGCAATCAATACCTGCGTGCCGGGCTCCCAAAATGTCCGTTGCCAACGTATCGCCCAATGCGACCACCCGGTCCGACTTCAGACCCATACGATCCAACGCTAGGGAATAGATCTCCCCGAACGGCTTTCCCAACAGCGCCACCTTGCAACCCGTCTCGCGGGCCAAGGAGCGAGCGGTCACTCCGGAAACCCGGGCCATCACGCCATTGGGACGAGGTGCCACCGCATCCGGATTCAGGACCACCAATAGGCTCCCAGGTTGGCGCAGAATGCGGTGAGCCTCCGCGATCCGACGCATGCGGTACCCTCGGGAACTCGCGATCACCACCACCCGGGTCTGATCGGCATGGTCAGTGGTCTCCAGGCCAGCTTGGCGCAGATACTCCCGCCCAGAAGGCAGCCCCATGTAGAAGACGGGTCCATCGATCCCCAAAGCGATTCGCTCGCGCGCCAGAAGAGAGCCCGAACAGACCACTTCTCCATGGGAAAGAGGAATCCCGATGGAAGTCAGAAGCGACCGATTATCCTCTTCCGAAAGAGCCGCATTGTTGGTGAGTACGCACACCTTGCGTCCACAGGACTTCAGCCACTCGACGCCTTCTGCGGCCCAGGGAATTGGCTCTTCCGCCCGATTGAGAACTCCGTAGGAATCCAGCAGGAATCCGTCGTAACGCTGTGCCAGCGCCTCTAGGGTCGCGGTGGGAACTGCCGAAGGCGCGGGAAGAGGCCCCATTGCGTCGGCATATTCACGGTAGATCTGAAGTTCCGGCGAACCGGGCTGAAAGAGCATGGATGGGGGAAAGATAAGGTCAGGGTCGCTCCATCCGGCGCCAAGGGAGGTCCAATGTGCGCAGCAGAATGGAAATATCCAGGAGGAATGACTGGAGGCGAAGGTATTGGAGATCCGATTCCAGCTCGTCGAAATGCCCCTCCTCCACCTGGGCAATGCGCCAAAGCCCAGTGATTCCCGGGCGCATTTCCAATCGGAAAAGATGTTGGGCTTCGAGTCGGGCAGCCTCGCGTAGGACCAGTGGCCGCGGGCCCACCAGGGAGAACTCCCCGCGCAGGAGACTCCAAGCCATCGGCAGTCCTTCCAGACCGCTGATCCGCAAAATCTGATCGAAAGTGGAAGGATGGGTGCCAGACCAATCCGTACGAAAACGCCGTACGATGATCAATCGGCCGCGATGCCCGATCATCCGGGTAGGCACGAAAATCGAATCCGATTGTTTCCAGCGGCGGAGGGCGACGAACGCGCCGACCACAACGGCAATGAGAAGGGAGGGCACAGCGACTAGAACATCCACAGCGCGCTTGCGAACATTGTCCAGACTTCCCAGGCGCAGAGGTGGTGGCCCCAAGAGCGGAATTCCTTCGATCTCGCGCAGCTCCACCATGGGGAGCAGCAGCTCAGGCACGGAAGGCACGATCTGGAATGGTACGGAATACCTGCGGCATACCTCGAGAATATCAAGAACCGTCCGCCGGGGAACCTGCGGCAATGCGATGTAAACCCGGCGAGCATTGCCGGACTTGAGCAGCCCCTCCAAGGCAAGGAAGTCCCCCACAACCGGAAGGCCGTCAATCTCGCGGCCGCGCAGATCCGGACGATCGTCGAGAAAACCGACCGGGAGCACTCCAAGCTCGGGAACCCTGCGGAGCTGTCGCGCCAATCGGATTCCCGTCTCCCCTGCACCGTAGATCAGAGCGGCAACCTCGCCCACCCCCCTAGCCCTCAATGCCTCGCCGATCAAGTGGAAGAAGCGACGCGCGAAATGAAGCGCGATGACGGAAAATGTCCAAATCGCGACGAATAGGCCAGAATCCACCCCCAGGTGCATCAGGAACAGCAGCAGCCTGGTCCCGGCGGCGGCGAAGACCGCCGCGCGCAGCAGCTGGCGCTGCTCCAGGATATCCAGGAATGATCGCTGCGGCCCGTACAAACCAAAGAGCCCGCAGGATAGGCAGCCTGTGACCATGGAGACGATTGCGATTTCCAGGAACCTCGGAGCGGTATTCAGGTCGGCGCCAAGCCCGAATCGGAAAAACAAGCCGGCCACAGCGCCAAGCGCGATGGCCGTCGCATCCATCCCCACGCGAAGAACAGCGATCCAAAGCTGGAAATACGGGACAGCAGCAACCCCATTGGCCACCGACCCCCAATCCGTATGTATGCGACCATCTCCGCCTGCAGACACTCTGGAAAAGAAAGTACCCGACCACGTTTCCCGGCCGGTATCTTTCCTTCCCGATGCCCAAGGATACCGATTCATTGGATCTTCTCGAGGAAATGATCGACCAGCAGCGCAGGAAAGTCCTGGACATGGGGCGTCGTTGGGTTCCCCACGCCACAGATGAGGACCTCCGCAACGCAGAGGACTTCTCTGTCCTCAAGGACAAGCCCATCTTCCATTTCGAGGACGGCATCCTGGCAGGTCTCATCGCAGCAAAAACTGCCCTAGCGCACCAAGCCCGCAGCAAACCCTGATCAGGCAGCAGGGTCGTTTCCAACCCCGCCGCGCGCAGATCGCAGCGACTTAGGGCAACAAGCGCAGGTAGTCGAAGAGGACCGGGCCCGATCCAGCCGGGATATTGACTGCCATGCGCACCTTGAGGTCCGTGAAGGTCTTACCCGCCAATTGACTTCCCAAAGAGCTGGGAATAACCATCACATCAGTGTTCCAAGTTCCCAGCGGAAGCCCGGTGAGCTCAAATTGTCCGACGTATTGGTTGTAGATCCCCAAGGACGGACATTCGAGGAAGAACTGAACCGATCCGTAATACCACGGATTGATCATGGTCGAGAACTTCATGGACATCTGGATCATGTTGAATCCCCTGGCCACGGTCTGATCCATGTTCGGAGTTTCCAAGGCGACGTAGTTGTTGGGGATTACAGACATGGCCGCAGCGCCTTCTACACGATCGACCGAACTGCTCCTGACCATGTCGGGGCCATTCCAGGAGGGCGTCCAAAGCGATGGGTCTTCAAAGCACAGAGCGGGATTGCAGACGAACGTCACGGGGTCGTTGAAGAGCCCGAACACCCAAGGCCTGCCACCGGACTCAACAGCGCCAGCGTCAGGTGCGGTGCCGAGGAATATCTGGTTATTGAAGTAGACCGCGCCCAAATCGATGGCCGGTGATCCAGCCTGGAGACGGAAATCCAATTGGGTAGGATCTGTCAAAAGCGGATCTTGCCCAACGCTCAGGTTTCCGCGGTATTCCAGATGCAGGCTCTGGAGATCCGCGAGCGGGGCCTGAACGCCGGTGACTGGATAAGACAAAGTGACCACGCTAGTCGTCAACGGGCCGGAAAGGATGTTGTCGTCCAGCAACGTTCCCGTCAGGTCGCCAATCATGCGCATGCTGGCGAACGAACCGATGTTGACTCCGGTATTGTTTCCGACCTTGTTGTTCAACGAACTGTAGATCCGGTAGGAAGCGTCGCCGCTGAGAACCACGCCGGTGCCCAGATCGGTGAAGATGTTGTAGAGGACATTGTTGTTCGTGCTCGCATCATCGAGGAAGATCCCCGCCCCACCGATGGATCCGCTCACATTGGGCGCGGCGCCTTGCAGAGTGCCGCTGACGAGATTGGAATCAATTTGGCCCGTTGTTGCCGCATGTGTGGAGACCCGGATTCCTGCGGCATCCGAACCAACCGCTCCCGCGCCCGTGATCCAATTGCGGCGGACCAGGAGATTGTCCGCGGAGGTGGTCATGGTGGCAATGCCGTCATATCCGGAATTAAAAATGTCGTTTCGCGCTACAACAGCATTCGGCCTGATGATGGCGATGGTGCCTTCGAGCTGCCCCAAACGGCCACCGTTGCGGAAGATGTTGTTGTCCACCGTGTCGCGCTGACCATTCATGTCCACGCAACGGCCATCACACCCTTCGATCACGGAATGGTGAATGCGACTGTCATCGCCCATCACGAGTCCAGCAACTTGGGTGTAGTCCCATAATTTGTCGTTGAATCGCAGAAGTCCAGCCTCGTGGATCGTGAGGTGGTGGTACTGAATGCGGCTGACCGTTCCCTCGGGCACAGGAACGACGCCTTGGAATTCCAGGTCATGGATCGCCCAATTGGACACGTTCTTTAGGAAGAACGCCGCTGACGAGGTCTGCACCCGGATAGGAAGCTGGTTGGGATCTGAGCCATCTGTCTGGAGATAGATGGCCTTGTTGACGCTGTCCGTCGCCCATTCCCAGGGCGAATCGATGAGGTCTTTGCCGCCTTCCAGGTAGAACCACGTGCCCGTCCCAGTGCTCCATGAGGCATCCCCGACGAAAGTGACCTGACCAGCGGACGAACTGGTGATGGGGATGGAATGCATGGCCAAGTGTTCGCGCGCGGAGACCACGACGCGGGCGTCCTTCAGGCTCCAGGTGCCGGGGATCTGCGAATTTTTGATCACGTTAGCGCCGGAGTTGTTCTCCGCCGTCAAGATGGAATGGAAGGAGTTGGCTCCACCGGACAAGTTCGGGAAGGACGCTTCCGGCAGCGGTGTCGCGTCGTTCCAGAGTCGGACACCCCGTTCGAAATAGTTGGCCGATGAAGCTGCGGTCTGCGCAATCTGCGCCTTCACCACCGCGTTGTAATCGAACGTCGCTCGCCACAAATCGCCAGAGACCTTGCTCCAAACCAGCGACGAGCCCTGTCGGATCACCACGTGCTCGTTGCCGTGTCCTTGGATCATGATTGGATTGCCCACTCCACCACTGGGCATGGTGCCGGGATCCGTGGTCACGGCAGAATAGGTGCCACCGCGCAGCTCGCAGATATCTCCGGCAGAAGTGAGGGAAGACAGACACTTGCCAAGAGTCTTAAACGGTTGCGAGAGTGTGCCCGCAGCGGCGTCGGACCCGGCGGCCGCGTCAGCGAAATAGGTGGTGGCACTCGAAGTACCGGTCACGGAAAGAATCGTTGCTGCACCAAGGATTATTCTCTGCATAGAGCATGCCTCCTTCGGGGGGAATGATCTACGCATCTTAGCATGTATTGCATGAATTGCAAGGCTCCAGAATTTGGTCGCGAAGAACTTGCGAGAGGCACGATTACGACGCTAGCTGAAGCGATCGGGCGAGCAAAGCGGGAACAAACTGCGAGTGAACACCGGGGCGGTAATTGTCTCCCCAGCCTTCCAGATCGGAGAGCAGGTCGAAGATGTTGCCGGATAGGGATATCCGGTCCACCGGGGTGCGCGACGTGCCTTCCACCAGAAAACCCTGCACGCCGATGCTGAGGTCGCCGGAAACGGAGTTGCATCCGGTCGATCCATCCAGTTTCACCACGTGAAGCAGTCGCGGAAAGGATGTTTCGAGGATCCCTCGCGGATGGCCACCCGCCAAGTCCACCTGAAGATTGGAAAATCCAGCGGAAACTCTCCCGGTATAGCTTCGGACCGCGTCGCCGGTAGGTTGCAATCCATCGCGGGAAGATGACTCGATATTGTGCAGGAATCCTTGAAGGATGCCGTCGTCCACCAACCGCCGTGGCCTGGTGGGAACACCTTCCCCGTCGAACCAGCGAGATCCTGACATTCCGGCGAGATGTGGCTGGGTGGAGAGGTGGAATCCGGGAGGCGCCAGACGCTGCCCCACCTTGCCGACCAACCGGGATTGGCCTTTCTGTACGGCATCGGCGAGGAATGATCCCAGAAAAATCGACAGAAATTGACCCGCCACCCTTTCGTCGAATAGCACGGGCACAGCACCCGAAGGAATCGGCCGCGCCCCAAGAAGCTCCACCGACCGCTCGACGGCGCGACGTGCCAGCACCGTGGGCTCCAGCCTAGCAGGGTCCCGCCAGGTGATCCCATCCCAGCCCATTTTGTCGATGCCTGATTCCCGCGCGACCACACCGATCCCGAAGGACACCGATCCCGACCGGCGTTCGCCCAAGAACCCTTTGGAGTTGGCGAGAATGATCCGGCCTGCCGAGCGAGAGGCTCCCAAGTGGGGAATGTTCACGACAGATCGGAAGAGCA
>OCZT010003015.1_pt1 | contig 17336 bp, 26 predicted proteins | sample 1539031 | NCBI WGS metagenome assembly OCZT01 (sample SAMEA3539308, study PRJEB22396) | soil metagenome | biome: tundra; feature: field; material: soil | place: USA | collected 2010-05 | depth 0.15 m | reverse complement strand
CGCTCTTCCGATCTATCTCAATGTTATCTTTTGCTCAATGTAGCCATTTTCACAAACTTGATATTCATACATAAGCCCGTTTTTTTCTATATAACCGCTTTTATTGTCTTTACCAATTATTATTTTTGTATCTTTTCCAAGTTTATCTTTTGCATTTTTCAATTCTACAAAAAGAAAATCCGCTATTTTTCTGCTATATTCCAATTCTAACATTTCCATTTTTGATACATAATTGTTAATTTCCGCTAGTTTTTCGTCTATTTTCTTTTTGCTCAATACTTTCATATTGTTGCTAGTTTCCGTTTCTTTTCTTATTTCCGCTTGTTTATAACTTGATACATTGTCATATCTTTTATATGGATACTCAAAAATATCTATAATTTTTGTGTAATCAGTTTTTTGTATTCTGTAGCTATTGTTCAAAACAATGTCAAAATCCCCCGCATTGTTTTTATCTGCTACCAATTCCGCTTTATAACCTAGCTTGATAAACTCATCAGCTAGTATCTGCTTATTATCTTTTTCTCTTTGCTTGTATTCATTCATATATTTATATTTTATTAAAAAAACCTTGTAAAATTATTTTTTGTTCGTCTATTGTCTTTTTGTCAAACTCTATTTTGTAGCATTTTTTACATCTACCCCCCGCAAAACTTTCCACTTCTAACACTAGCCCCCCGCATTTACATTTTATAAAGGTTTCGTTCATTATTGTATTTTTGCATTATGTTATTTTATTATGCTTATAATATAACTAGCCATTAAAAACCACATTCCCGCCCCGCCTATAAACAAGCCTATAACAAGCCCGCCTATAAATGTTTTTGTTGTTCTTTTCATATTATTTCATTATCTTATAAAACTTTTTATCACTAAAAAGGTATATATAATCACTTTTTGTATCTACTAAGCTATTGGTCCAATCCCAACCCCCACTAAAATCTACTTTTTTGCATATCGTTCCATCTAGGTTTTTTTCGCCTATTGTATCGTAGCTAAAAGCATAACAATTAGCAGTTTTTGCATTGAGTCTATAAAAAGAGCTTTCGGCTTGACTCTGTATTTTCTTTTTAAGTGGTATTTTCTTTACTTCTTTAATTGCTACCAAATCGTAGTTTTCACCATTCCATATTTTTATATTTTCCATTGTTTTATATTGTTATACGGGCTATACGGGGCATATAAGCCCCGCCCCGCTTTTTGTTATTAAATTACTTTTATATATTCCCCGTTCCATTCCTTGCCGTTCAAATACGCTTGCCCTTGCCTTGTATTTATCTTTACACCTTGCAACCCGTTCAAGCGTTCCCTTGTTGTATTAGTATTCCACCCGCATAAACTTATATATAAAGCGTTTTCGTCTTTATATGCTATCTTGTTGCCGTGTAAAAAATAACCAAACTTGTTAACCTCTGTATTACCACTTTTAAAACTATCGCCACTTCTGAAAGCGTCAATCGCTTTTTGTGTTATTACCCTCATATTATTATCAAAAAAAGCATTTTTATTATTACACTTGTTTATATTGCGATATATCAAGCGGGCTTTTTTTGTTTACTAACTAACAGTATATCATATACAAAAACAAATACAACTACAAATAGAATAACAAATGTTTATAACCTGTTTATAACTCTAAAGTTTCGCCACGAAAACCCCGCTTATATGTATAAGTATAGACTACACCCGCAAGCCCCTGAAAGCCCATTTTTGCCCCGCCTAGCCCCGCCCCGCTTGTATAAGCATAAAGAGATAGAATGTATTGCTAGCCCTTGTTGTAGCCCCGCCTGAACCCGCCCCGCTTATATGTAGCACTATATATAAATGATATTATCTCTTTTTATTGCTTGTTACCTTGCTTTATAGGTATATACCCATTGACGATATTTAAAATATTGTATTATATGTTATTTAAGCTATACACAGAGCCACAGAAAACGACAAACGAGCTATATTTATAGCCATATAATTGCAGGTCGCCCTCTATCACTAGCCTATGCAATAGGCTATCATCTAAGCATTTATTGATATGTTTTTTTAATAAAAGTATCAATTACATAGAGTATGGTTACTGGTTTAGACAAGAAAAGAGGGGTATCCTTAAAAAGCGATACCACATTTTTAATATATTGTATTGCATCTGTATAGCAGATATGATATACTGTATTGCATATGAGACCATCATATCCACCACATTGTTATATTTGTGCCGTAATAACTGATATAAGAATTTGTAATCAGTTTGGAGCACATATATGTAAAAGATGTCAGAATAAAAAAGCTACTAGATACCGACAAACACCGAGTGGGAAAATTTCTATAAGAAAAAACAAAAAGAAATGGGTTAGTGAACACCGAAAAGAATATAGAGAAATACAAAAGGTTAAACAGAGAATGAGAAGAATCAGGAATCCCACCCTACACAAGATTGCTACAGAAAAATGGCATCTAAAAAATATGGATAAGGTAAAGGCTCATAGAAAATTGTATCGTGCAATACGAAGTGGTATAATTATAAAGCCGAATAGATGTGAAGCCTGCAATACAGAAATTCCGAAGAACCTACTAAGAGGACATCACGAGGACTATTCCAAACCATTACAAATAAACTGGCTATGTAGTATATGCCACAACAAAAGACACAATGAAACTAATACCAAAAGCATTTAGATTAACAGAAATAGATATTGATAATATTAAAACCATCAAAGAGATGAATAACTTTATCAATGAAGTTGATGCAGTACGTTTCGCATTAACCAACACTGTCGAGAAAATACCACGCAATACGATACCCGTGATTATCCAACCAGAATTATTACCACCATCCAGAGAAGGTTATCAGTATTCTATTGCCGACATAGATTTTATCTGTAGTAGTGAAAATAATATATGCCCAAAATGTTTATATACCGAAAAGACTGAAGTACAGTTAAAGAGTTGTGGGCATTTAAAGGAAGGTGGACCTGTACTTGAATTAAGATACTGGATGAAACAACAAAAAAACAATGTATAACGAAAATAGTCCGTACATGATTATTGAGGGTCGGTATCCGAAGTTCCCCGAACTGATGGATTGGTCAGAATCCAAATGGTTGAACTACATTGCCTACCTCGACTTTTTCATCTATGCGACAGAAAATACAGAAAAGTGGCAAATGACGACCTCCAAAATTGACGAAATGGAGACTCTAGGAAAGAAAAAGGACTCACCCTACGCTGAATTTATCTGGCGAACAGGTCAGTGGGCTGATAAAACAACACCCATTAAGTATAGACTAAAGGTTAATGGTATGGCGATGCACACCCTAGGCTACCTAAAGAAGCATCCTGCCCTGATAACTCCAGCTATGGAAGTCGCCATCCTAAGACATCCCCAAAGACTAGCCTGGTGTCTAGCCCAATATAAAACACAGGAAACAATAGGAGGTGAAGAAATCGTCAGACGAGATGTAACAGTCCCCGCTGATAGCATAAGTGCTACCAGAGAAACAAGCCTACCAAGCATCCAAGCGAAAATGATGACTGCTATAAATAAATACGCTGATGTCGCAGAACTGGTAGCTATGGGAATTAATGTAAAGGAGGTGAAGGATATGGATATTAAAGATAAACTCGCCTTTCTTAACAAAGCCATCCCAGTCCTAACCCAGTTAGGAAAGGGGAAGATAGCTACCAATCACTTCACCCAAATCAACCTCAACGGAAGTACCAAAGATGTAGAAGCTCAAATGCTCCAGTACATCAAAGCCAAAGACGTATAAATAAACATTTGAATACAAATGAAAAAAAGATTATGGATAGTTAAAAGGGAAGTGCTGGCGACTAGCCTAGAGAAAGCTCTAAAGGGTAAAGGTCGTCTGTATGAAATCACCGAGGCAGATGAAAAGTTCCAACCAGAAGAAAAGAAAAAGTTAGGCTTTAAATCATGATTTGCAAAAGATGTAAAAAGGAAAAGTTATTTACTAAAAGGGAGAATGGAAATTTTTACGCATATTGTGATGATTGCCAGATTAAGGGTTTAGAATACAGAAGAAGTCATAGACAACTCTATAGAGATATAAGTAAAGGACAATGGAAGAAACACAAAGAAAAGTATCTACCAAGAATGAACCAATACAAGAAAGATAATAAGGAACACTATGATGAATATTTTAAAGAATATCGTATGAAAAATAAAGATAAAATTAAAAAATGGCATAGAGATAACTATGCTAATAATAAAGCTAAATGGCAAACCCCTAAGGGTAGATACAGCATATATAAACATTCAGCGAAGTCTACACATAGGGAATTTACATTATCAATGGAAGAATTTATGACCTTCTGGCAGAAATCTTGTTTTTATTGTGGTAATATTCCACTAACGATTGGATTAGATAGAATAGATAATGATAAAGGATATACAATAGAGAATATTGTTTCTTGTTGTACAACCTGTAACTTAATGAGGAAGACACTTTCACAAGAAATTTTTATAAATCATTGTAAGTTAATTTCAAAATATCATGCGTATTGAGCTTCTCTCGGCGTACTATTCCTCTGATATTTACAGGGAAAAATTACTTGAAAGGTTAAAGCTATTCCAGTTGATAGAGAAGGACCCTTTGGCTTTAACACAGATGGTTGTAGATAGATGGGCACCAAATCCTATAGACTTTATTGAACAGTTCGGTTGGATTATCAACCCTAAGTTTCATAACGAAGTGAAACCTTTTTTCCTATTCCCCTATCAGAAAGATATACTAATGAAGATATGGCAGGCTGAAGTAAGCGGGCAGGAGGTTGAGATGCTGATAGATAAGCCGAGAGAGATGGGATTAACCTGGCTTATAGTCTGGTACTATGTCTGGCGTTTCTTGTTTACAAAAAACTGGTCAGGTGCAGTTCTATCTCGTAGCGAAACTGAAGTAGATGATGGAACAGCCGACCCTTCTAAAAGCATCTTTGGTAAAATGCGTTGGTCTCTTATGCACCTGCCTAACTGGTTGATGCCCGAAGGTTTCGTCTTCAAAGGAAAGAAAGGTACAAGTACAGACCAGGCGTTGAGACTATCCAACCCCGCACTGATGTCTTCTATTATAGGAAGTACAGCCAATGAAAATGCTTTCAGAGGTTCTAGATTTTCTATGTCCTGGGTAGATGAATGTTTCTTCGTAGAACATTTCCAAGCTGTCCATCGTTCCATTTCTCACGTTGCTTCAACTCGTATCTACATCTCGACATCAAAGGTTGGAAGACAATATGCGAAGTTCGTTGAACTGATTGAAGCTGCTGGAAATCACGTTCAGTTGACTTGGAAAGACAATCCCTTCAAGGACATTCAGTGGTATAACGAGAAAGCAAAGGAAGCAGAATTTGACCCAGAAGCTATGAAAGAAATTGATGTCTCTTATGCTGTGAACTCTACTATGCAGTACTATCCAGAACTAGGACAGAGTAAAATCGCCCCTGTCCTTTACGATAGAAAAAAGCCAATATTCGTTTCCCTAGACTACGGAAAGCAGGACCACACTGTTTTAATCTGGTGGCAATTTGATGGAATGTCCTTTAACATTTTAGAATGTGTCTATAAGAATAAAGTTGACTTTGATTGGTTTGTCCCTTTCATGAATAAAGATGTCCCTTATGACCCAGCCCGCTTTGTCCTTTATGAAAAGATATTGACCAAGGTCAAATCCTGGGAGAAACCAAAGGCTGTATTTGGAGAATCAGCACACAAGCAAGTTCACTATCCATCAAATAGTTCCATTCAAAAAGAATTGTATAAATATGGAATTAAACTATATACAAACGACTTCGCAGTATCCTATGAGGTTAGAAGAAAAGGAACTTCTTTGGTTCTACCAAAATGCGTTTTCAATCAAGATAGCGATGGAGTTATGGAATTATATGATGCTCTGTTAAACTGTAGATATGCAGGTGCCGCCAAAGGAGTATCAAAAGAATCACTTATGAAACCAGCACACGATGATGAGGTCGGAGATTTTCGTGCCGCTTTTGAAAACGGAGCAGTCAATATACCGAGAGTGCTGAGAGGTCAAAGAGAGGAGATTAGGAAGGATTTGAAAGATGATAACTGGGCGAATAATCTTATTAAAAATTTAAAAATATGAGCAAAATAACAAATACAAAAAGGAACAGAGCTAGAGTTGCTACCATACCAGTAAATATGGATGGTAAAATAGGATATATGAGAAGTAATACAATAGTTGGTTACGAACCACCAACAGATAGACAAGCCTCTTTCAATCCAAAGAACCCGAATCAATTTGTCCTATTATCTCCTGGTCAGAGATTCAATTGGGGTAAAGTGAATAAAAAAATGAATGGTTACAAAAACACTTATAAAGGAATAATCTATAAAGTAAAATAATGAGTAATGAAATATATTTTGGTGATGAATCTAGAAGTAAAGTTAAAGTTGGTATTGATATTGCTTATCAAGCAGTAGCACCAACACTAGGAGCTGCTGGTAGAAATGTTATCTATAGAACTTTCTATTCAAGGAATCCAGTTGGTTCTAATGATGGTATTTCAATATTAAAAGAATTAAACATTGCAGACGAGGCAACACAGATGGGAATTGATTTAATCAGACAAAGTTCTGAAAGAACCAATACCGAAGCTGGAGATGGAACTACAACTACAGTAATCCTTGCCAAAGCGATGATAGATAAAGGTTTAGAACTTATTAAAGATAAGAAAATAAACCCTATGATTTTGCGTAAGCAGATTAACGAAGCAATAAAGAAAGTAGTTATAGAAATAAAGAAAAGACATATAGACATTTCTTCAGATGAAGACATTTTTAATATAGCAAACCTATCAGTCGAGAATCCAGGTTTAGCTAAAATGGTTGTAGAAGCTGTTAAAAAAGCGGGAGAAAATGGTGATGTTCTAGTTGAAGAAAGTTCTGGAATGGAAATAACAAAAGAAGAAGTTGATGGTCTTACTTTTGGTAAAGGGTTTATTTCTCCATATATGATGAACAATCCTATCACTATGGGAGCAGAATTGACTGATGTTTTAGTTTTGGTTACAGATAAGACAATGAATATGAATCAAGACCTTTTCCCTTTACTAGATGAAGTAAATAAAAAAGGTATTAAACAATTGTTGATTATTTGCGAAAATGTTCAAGGGGAACTTCTATCCTCTATTATTGCCAATAGAATGAAAGGACAATTTAATTGTGTTGTTGTTCAAAAACCAGATAGCGATACTCTTGAAGATATAGCTTTAATAACAAGAGCCGAGTGTTTAACCTCAGATAAGTTGACTGGCTTCTTTACTGCAAATCATTTCTTCTCATTAGGAAAAGCTAAAAAAGTTCTTGTTTCAAAAGATTCTACACTTATTGTTGGAGGTTATGCAGATGAAGATAAGGTAAAGGATAGAATAGAAAACCTAAAGAGAGAAATCAAAACTGCCAATGGTTATAAAAAAGATGCTCTTAAAGAAAGACTAGCAAAACTTGTTGGCGGTATTGTTACTATTAAAGTTGGAGCACCTACAGAGGCAGAGATGAAATATCTTAAAATGAAGATAGAAGATGCCGTTGCTGCAACTAGAGCTGCACTTGAAGAAGGCATTGTTATTGGTGGAGGAAAATCATTATATGAGATTGGAGATAAAGAAGCTCATAATCCAGGAGAAGAAGTAATCTATTATGCTTGTCAGCAACCAATTAGACAGATTATTGAAAATGCTGGTTATAATCCAGATGAAGAAATACCAAAACTAAAAGATGGTGAAGTATGGGATTCTCTTAATTGTGAAGTATGTTCTGACCCCATAAAGAAAGGTTTGATTGACCCAGCAAAAGTAGAAAGATGTTCTCTAGAAAATGCAGCAAGTTCTGCCGCCTTGTTCCTAACCTCATTCGCTACTATAGTTGAAATACCAGAGGTTATACAAAAATCTTAAATTATAGTATAATTATATACAATGAGAACAGAAATTGTTTCGTTTATCAAAGACATGAATAAAAAATATGGCTTTGAAGCGATATATCTTCCTGTTAAAGATTTATACTGTATAAGATATAGAGGCAGAGGAATACAAAACTTTGATACCAAAAGATTTTACCAACTGCCTAAACAGCATAGAGAGAAACTTCTACACGCAATTCTAAAGGTAGGTTTGAATCACAATCTAGGAGAAAAAACAAAAGGTGCAATTTATCAAAATAGAAGTATAGGTCAACAAATCATATAATCATGCCAGAAGTAACACCAGAAATGCAAAAGTTAGGTAAAATCAAACCTGAGGACCTCATGTTTGTAGATGGGATTAAGCCATCAGAAAAAGAACTGACGACTATTGGTAATACTTATACTAATTATTATCAATGGCGTTCATTCAGGTCTGGTTTGTATCTAGCTTTTCGTGGTTATGATTTTGACAGATATTTAACTGTCAGTCGTGAATTGTTCTGGAACTCTCTAACTACTAAATCAACTGACCTACAAGGACTAGGTTTAAGTTTTCAAATCCCTTTTGCTAGAAAAGAAGCAATGGATTTTCTTTCTAAACTTACAACATTAAACATCAAACCTCACATAGTAGGTGATGCACTAGATTCTGTTGGAATTAAAATTCTACAAGGTATATATAAAAAGTGGACATTCAAATCAAACAATAAAGTTGAAAACTTCTGGGATTTACTTTATGGGATTGTAAATGGAACTGTCTGTAACTATATTGGTTATGATAATACAGAATTAGAACGAAGATATTTGAGTGGGTATAATCCTAAAAATGGAGATTATTCAATTTCTACAAAGAAAGAAAGACCATATAATGATGTATGCAGAGAACTTGTTCCTATTGAGGATATTTATTTGCCAAAGATATACGAAAGAAATATTCAGAAACAAGGTAGAATGATTTGGAAGACTCAGATGGAACCTGAAGATTTTAAAGTAGAGTTCGGAAAGTATCCAATGTCTAAATATGTTTTCCCTGGTTCAAGAATAGCAGAAGACTCCTTATATTTCCGCCTACTTGGAGGAACAGGAACTACAACAGGCAGAAAGATAGAAGTTATAAGAGATTATAACTGGCTTACAGATGAATATAAAATTGTCGCTTCAGGTATTCTATTAAATAGACTAGGAGATAAGAAGGATAACTTTGATGTTATGCCAATGCCTTTTGACCACAAAATGGCTCCTTTTACATGGGGTCCTCTTTCACCTTTAGATTCAAAACTCGCTTATGGTTTATCAATTCCATTTCAATCAAAGGATACAGACAGAATGTTGAATACTTTTTATACGATGGGAATTGAAAGAGAACTTAGAGCAGTTGACCCCGCTATACTATCTTCTGATATAGAAACACCAGAGTTTATCTTTGGTCAGCACAAAGTTATACAGGTTGGAGATGTAAATGCTTATAAGGAAATGAAATTATCTGAACCTTCAAATCAATACTTTGCAATGATGGATACACTTCAGAATAATATGTCTGCTGTGAACCAAGGAGGAGATGCAAAGGCTTCTTCTTCAAGACAGCCTACTTCAGCTAGAGAAGCAATGCAGGATAATCAGGCAAAGCAACAACAGATGGCAAATGCTGTAACCCTTTACTATGACTTAATAAGACAACAAGTTTTGCTTGTATTAAAGACAGCTCTACAATTCTATACAACAGAGAAGTATGAAAATGCAGATAAAAATATAATCAGAACACTTATGGTTTCTGATATGGCTTTAACAGAAGGAGGTATTGGAAATGTAAGGATTGATATAGTAAAGAAAAAAGAAAAGAATGAGATGGAACTTTTCCTTGATTCAATTAAAGAGTCAATAATGAATGGAAAGAAAACAGAGATTATTCATGTTCCACTTGGTTTCTTAAAAGACCTAGAATTTTACATAGAGAAGATAGAACTTGAAGCTGATAACCCAACCGACCTAGAACTCGCAAACTTCGTAGAGAATGTCATTACACCTATGATAAATGTTTACGTTCCAGCAGGTCTCGCTGATATGGGCAAAGTTATGATGAGACACATGGAGAAAATGGGAGAAACTCCAACTGACTTCGTTTCAGATGCCAACCTTTCAAAGTTAGCTAGTGGTCAAACTATCAATCAAGCTTCGCCAGCACCAGAGGGTGCAGCACCAGGAGGAGGTGCACAAGGACAAACTGCTGGAGCTTTAGGACAAGCAACAGAAGGAGTTAAGTCAGGACTTAACCAGTCAGGTCCACTCGTTCCCAAGTTCGGTAATAAAGGTGCAAAAGCACTAATGCCAAAATAAAATGCGTAAGAAGATTTTAAAAGAATGTTTAAGGTGCAAAATAATTTAAAATCAAATGAAAATTAACAGAAAAATATTGAGATGGATTTATAAAAACAACGAACCAGAAATGGGAGATATTATAGTGCAGGAGTTTTATGGTTCTATACCATCTTCATTAAGAAGTCCCGCAATGGATTTCCTTGCCAATGGAAGAAATGTTCTTGAAAGATTCTTTTCACTACAGGCATACCATATTGCTAGACGTTCAATCGCAGATACAAAAAATCAATCCTTTTACGATGGACAGTTAATGTTTATAAAAGCATTGATTTTATCGGTCAGTAAATCATCACAGAATAAGGTCGAGCCAATTCCATCAGAAGCCGAGAATGACCCAATGGAGGGGGTGAAAGATTTTATAAGTAAAGTAAAAGAATCAACAAAAAAATGAAAAAAGAAATGAAGAAAATGATGAGTTCGAAACCTGCTTATACCAGAGATATTGGTGAAGCAAAGGAAGACCCAAAGGAAGAAAAAGGAGAATCAGCTAAAGAAGAAAAATCAGAAGTTAAAAAAGAAAAAAAGATGAAAAAAACAAAATCAAAAAAAGGACTAAAAAAGGTTAAGGGTGGATACTAAATAATGTTCGTGGTATAATAATAAGGTCATAACAGAGTCTTCATCTGGGAGAAATCCGAAAGGAAGGTTTTATAAATAATGGCAGAACAATAAGATGTAGGTCTGCACTACACAAAAAACAATGGATATAAAAGTTATAGTAGACAAGGCACTCAAGGGAGAAGATTATTCAGCAGACTTAGAAACTCTGTCTGAACCAGAAAAGGTTTCAGTTTATGCAGGCATTAAAATAGCTGCAAAAAAGGAAGCTGATGAACAACTTACAAGAAATATAGCTCTGAAGAAAGATGGCGAAAGAATAGATGCCTCTAAACAAGAGAAAGAAAAAACAGTTTTTGATAGGTTCTCATCTGAACAACTTGAGAAAGCTAAAACAAGATTCTTTTCAGACCCACGATTTACCTTCAAAGATGAACCAACCAAAGCAAAAGTTCTTGAGGAATTTGCAAAAGTTTCGTCAGGAAGTGTTGATTCAGAATTTATTTTTAACGATTTAAAACGAGCCTACTCACTCGTTAATAGCGATGAGTTATTAGCAGAAAGAGAGAAGTTCGTTCAATTTCAAAAAGGTGCCGAAGATTATAATGCTTTTTCAGCAAAGGCTAACGCTGGAGCTGGTGGTAAAGATAACGGAAGTTATTCTCAAACCGCAAGAGAATTATATGTTGAATGGCAGAAAGCAGGATTTAAAGGTAAAACTTTAGATGATGCTGAAAACCTAGTTAAAAAAGGTAGTAAGTGGAGAGACAGGGATTTATCTGCATAGTTATAATGTCCATTGATTATTAGTTTTAATAATCAAGTTCATGATATTACCAAATAAATCAGTAGAACTTTCAGACACAAAGAAAGCTGTCATTGCAAACTCGGTTGCAACAAATGCGTTTCCTCTTTCAATAGGAGATGCTATTCAACCAGCAGCAACAGGACACAACCAATTCGTTGTTCCAGCAGCTTCTTCAGGTCTTATAGTTGGTATCGTTGTTGGCTTAGAATTTGCCAGCAAACCAGCGGAAGTCAATTCAGTAGTTGGAGTTAATACAGCTTCAACAACAGCAGGTGCGAATCAGATAAATACTCATACAGATAATGAAACCACAGGTTTGTGGAAGGTTATTTATATACCTTCTCATGTTCCTATGGAATACAAAGCAGATGTTACACCAGGTACAGTTGGCATTACAGATGCCGCAGGTTTTGCGTTCTTCAATTTACTCGGTGCTTCTCTAGTAGCAGGTCTAGCAGGTACACTCGATGGTTCAGCAGTAGTTGGATTATTTGGAGGTACAGCTGGTCAGTTCGCTTCTTATGGAGTATCAACTGAATCAGCATCAAAGGTCGTTGGATACATTTACAAGGGTTTTTAATTCAAATTAAACTATAAGAAATTATTAGTTTAATCAACAATATATATGGAACAATTTTATCAGGGTTCGAAAGACGTCTTTCTAGTCGGTGTTAGAGCAGACTTCAACGCTGTTGAAGACCAGGCTGTAAAAGCTGTGTCTTCATTAGAGAAGAATGGTTTGTTAAACTCAGAGACAGTTACAGACGGACTTTTCACCCAAGTTTCAAATATTACCTCAGAAGGTAATATGGCAGTATGGAGAAGTGTATCAACGGCTGGTCTACAAGCTCTAGGCACAAGAAGTGCTGGAGGTAAGTACCCAGAGGGTCAATTCCCAAGAGGTTGGGAAACAGTAGTAGCTGAACCAAACTTACAAGATGCAAGTGAAATCGTAGTTCCAGAGGAAAGAATGGATGCAGAAGCAGCTCAATATAAAGCAGCTTTGAACAGAGCACAAAAACTTATCCTTTCAACACGAAGAAAGAATATCGGAGACCCATTCGATGTTTTCAACCAAGCCTTTATCGCCCCTTCAGCTTATGCGAATCAAAGATTCAACGCTAAAGGAAATCAAGGTCTAGATGGAAACTTCACACCTTTAAATGAAGCTCTAGTTACCATTGCTCACAAAATAGCTTTGACAAACGCTTCAGCTCTAGGTACTTCAAACGCAGTTACAGCTTCAGGAAATTATTTAGCCTTTTCAGATACCGCTTACTATTCAGCTTTAGAACAAGCTACAACTTTTGTAGATGATGTAGATCTTCCTATGCCAATGTTCGGAGGTTCAGTAGCAATGGTATTATGTAATGCTAATGGTTTAGTTAGAACAGCTAAAGAAATTGATAAGTCAGAATGGAAAGTAGGAACAGCAAATAACGAAGTCAACGTGCTTAATGGTATGTTGGGTAGAATTATTGCTTCACCTTACCTTACAAACTCAATCAATTATCCAACAGCAAATACACAAAACAAAAAGTGGTTCATGGTTGATACCGCTTCACAAGACCCACAAACAGGTACAGGTTTGCTAAGAATTGCTTTCCTTCCTACAAATTCAAGAGTAGAAAGATTGATGCCAAACGATGCAATCGTTTATAAGGTTAAACAATCTTATTCATACGTTTGGACAGATTGGAGAAATGTTCTTGGTTCTCTTGGAGATGCAAGTTCAGCTGCCTAGTTTTATTGGCTTTTAAACTTTAAAAATTATGAGTCAATCTTATAACATAGGAGCAGGTACAAACTTCTTGCAGCTATTGCCAGGTTCTACAGTAACAAGAGCTGGTTTAACCGATGAAAATGGTTTAGCCATCTTTGTTACTTGTAGTACTGCTGGTGAAAGTCAATTAAATACCTACGCCAAAGGTTGTCTATTGCTTAGAACAGATACTGGTGCTTTGTATCAAAATACAAATACATCAGCAGCTGCTCCAACTTGGTCAATCAATGGTACAGGTGCTTCTGGTACTTCAGGAGCTACAGGAGCTTCAGGTACATCTGGAACCTCTGGTACATCTGGTTTCAGTGGTACTTCTGGAACATCTGGTAAATCAGGTACTTCTGGAACTTCAGCATAGGATAAATTACAAGAATTTGTCCTCTCACTCAGGGTTGCTAAAACCAACCTTGAGATGAGAGGAGAAACTTTAACAACAATAATCATGCAAATAAATTACGAACAACCAACAATAGCATTTCATGTGGGGAGTACAACAGTTTCTTCAGTAGAAACAATTCTTATGACTCTTACAAATGAAGTCTTCACAAGACAAGCAGAACTTGCCGCCTATTTTAACCTTACTATGGGTTCAGCCTCAGGTATCGCTATAAAGTATTACTTCACCCCAGATGCAGGTACAACTTGGTATTTGCCAGGAATAAAGAATACAACCACAGGAAGTTATGTAGCAGTTTCAACATCACTCGCAGGAAGTGGAATGGAAGTAATCAGAATACCAGCTCAAAATGGTATTAAGATTACAGCCACAGCAAATGCAATAGGAACTCTATCTCCTGTCTTAAATAGTCTTTCTGTTTTCGTCAGAGATAACTAAATTTGAAAAAAGTCAAAAAAAATGGTATTGTTACTATATTAGTAGCAATATCATTTTTTAATTATGGAAAATAAAAAGTTGAGAGCTAGTGTTATCGTCCCTACATATAAACATTTGGATGATTTGTTAAAGCCGTGTCTAGAAAGTATTATTAAATATACAGACCTATCAGATATAGAAATTATTGTCGTATGTAATGGTGATGGAGATACTAGAAGCAAAGAGTATGTTGAGTCTTTAGGTGCACCTTTTAAATGTATCTATTCTGAAGAAGGTTTAGGTTTTACAAAAGCGACAAATTTAGGTGTCGCTAATTCTACTGGAGAAATAATTATCTTTATGAATAACGATTGTGTTCTCTTGCCTCAAGAAAAGAACACTTGGATAAATATGTTATGCAATCCACTCAAGGATAATGTTGGTTTAACAGGTAATCTAAAACTATGGGATTATTCAGTTGAAAGAAGATTCTGTTTATTTTTTATGGCAGCAACTCCTAGACATATTTGGGATAAACTTTCAATTTATGAAGAAATTTAAACAATAAACTAGTATGCCCAAAGGAGTATATAAAAAAACAAAAGAACATTTAGAAAAATTTTTAAAGATTGGTAAAAAAACCAGGATTAAAAAAGGTCAACATTTGTCTAAAAAAACAGAAATTAAAAAAGGACAAAGAATGTCTATTGAGACTGAAATTAAACAAGGACAGTATTCTGGTAAAAAGAATAATTTTTATAGAGGCAAAAAAGACAGTACATGGAAAGGTGGAGTAACACCTAATAATAAAATGATAAGAAAATCATTAGAATATAAATTGTGGAGAAAGGCAGTTTTTGAAAAAGATGATTGGACTTGTCAAAAGTATAAAATAAGGGGAGGAAAGTTACATCCACATCATATAAAGAATTTTTCCGAATTTCCAGAACTTCGTTTTGCGATAGATAATGGAATCACCTTATCAGAAAGAGCACACAAAGAATTTCATAAAAAATACGGGATTAAAAATAATAATTTAGAACAAATAAAAGAATTTATAAAATGAAAAAAAGAATAACTACAACAGAATATAATAATCTTTCAGACGAACAAAAGAAGAATTTTGTTAATCTCGGTGCCCTTGACCCTAATTTTACACCAGGAGGAGGAGAAGATATTGAATATTGCCTACAGGTAGAACAACTTGGTTATAAAATTCTACAAGTTCCATCTGATGAACCATGCAAAGTAGAAAATGGAATGAATGTAAATTCTTTTCCTAATTATCACAAATCAGAGGGAACTATGATGGATGAAGAACATCGCATAAAATGGGTAGAACATATTAAAGATGTTAGGGCTAGATTAGAAAATAAATACAAACTTCCAAAGGGTTGGTTTTATGGTTCTGATATTGATGAATATCGCAGGCTCGTAGAAGATGTTCCAGATAACTCTTGGATATGTGAATTGGGTTGCTACAAAGGACGTTCTTTGTGTTCAGTGGCAGATATTATAAAAAGGAAAAATCTTCACGTTGAAGTTGTAGATGTTTTTACTGGAACAGAATCAGAGGGTCATAGAGAACCAGACTATCAACAAACCTTTGAAGACAATCTAAATAGATTTGGTATAAGGGATAAGGTAACTGTATATAAAGGAACGACAAATGAACTAGCCAAACTAATACCTAACGGGATATTTTCCTTAATTTTTGTCGATGCAGACCATCAATATTCCGCCATTAAACAAGATATAGAAAATTGGTTACCTAAATTGGGTGCACATGGAACTTTCTCTGGACACGATTATGGAACACATGATGGGATAGCTAAGGCAGTTAATGAAAAGTGGAGTCCTGTTAGAGTACATGGATATGTTTGGTCTAAAAGAATTTAAAATATATGCTTTCTAATAATCCAGAAAAAAGAAAAAAACAATTAGCAAATCTAACTTTTCGCTATCCAAAAGGACATAAACCTACACACGGTTTTAAAAAAGGACACAAATTAGGAGTTAGATTTAAAAAAGGTGAAAGGTCATCTCCCAATACAGAGTTTAAGAAAGGACAAATCCCTATTAATGGATTTAAAAAGGGACATAAATTTAATCTTGGAAGAAAAAGATTAGATATGAAAGGTGAAAATCATTGGAATTATAGAGGAGGAATAAATACTAGTCCTTATGCTTTTGAATTTAATGAAAACTTGAAAGAAGTTATAAGAAATAGAGATAGGAGAGAGTGTCAATTATGTAGTAAAACTGAGTTAGAAAATAAAAGGAAATTAGAAGTTCATCATATTGATTATAACAAAGAAAATTCTGACCCAAAAAATCTTATAACTCTTTGCTTGGGATGCCATGGAAAAACAAATTACAATCGAGAATATTGGACTAACTTTTTACAAAACAAATGAAAAAAGACCTTCTTTTTTATCTCACAACTTACAATCGCTATAACACTACTTTGGCGATGGCATGGATGTCGCTGATACAGCAGACGATGAAGCCTGATAAAATCATCATATATGACAATAATTCAGAACCACAAGACCCCACTAAAATAGAACATCTTAATTATTTATTTGAGGTGTGTCATCAGAAAGGTATAGATGTCTGGTATGAATTTGCCAAACAACCAGGAGCACATTTCAACCACGAAAAAAGTAATACTCTAGGATATAAATATGCTTTTTTTTGCGATGATGATAATTTTGTTGAATCTAACGTAGTTGAGGAATTGATGAAGGAAATGAAAGATGACGTGGGGGCAGTCGGAGGTCTAATCTTAAAACCTCCTGCAACCCCTCTACCTGCCCATATAACAGGTAAATTAGGTGATATATGGCATGGAGAAAATATAGCGTGGCATACACAGGAAGGCGAGCCTAGAGAAGTAGAACATCTTTACTCTGGATTTTTATATAGATGCGGGATTGTTCATCACGATTTAAGACTATCAAAGAAAGTATTTCGTGGCGAAACGATGTTCACTCATTCTCTATTCTTAAAAGGATACAAACTTATTTTCACGCCAAAAGTTATTACCTGGCACTTTGA
>OCZT010003014.1_pt1 | contig 17339 bp, 14 predicted proteins | sample 1539031 | NCBI WGS metagenome assembly OCZT01 (sample SAMEA3539308, study PRJEB22396) | soil metagenome | biome: tundra; feature: field; material: soil | place: USA | collected 2010-05 | depth 0.15 m | reverse complement strand
GAGGTCCCCGGCAGCCGGCTTTTCCACGGGCGGCGCCGCAATCTCCGGAGCCACGAGCTGATAGCGTTCGACCCGAAGATGGACGCCCTTGACGACCCTGCCCATTTTAAAGGTGCTCCGGCCGGCCTTCTGTCGTCATACGATGCGGTCTTCTTTGCCGCCGCGCGCGATGACGATCTGGCCGTTCTCCTCGAGCGTGCGAATGACGTCGACGATGTTCTGTTGGGCCTTGCCGACTTCGCGCACGCGAACCGGCCCGAGGACTTCGATGTCCTCGCGGAGCGTCGTCGCCGCGCGCGTCGACATGTTCTTGAAGATCCGCAGGAGCAGGTCGTCGTTCGCCGTCTTGAGTGCGAGCGCGAGGTCTTTCCCGTCGACCTCCTTGAGCACGCGCTGGATCGCGCGGTCGTCGAGGTTGATGATGTCCTCGAACACGAACAGCAGCTTCTTGACTTCCTCTGCGACCGCGGGGTCGCGCTTGGTGAGGCCGTCGAGGATGTTCTTCTCGGTCTCGCGGTCGACGAAGCCCATGACCGTCGCGAGCGTTCCGACGCCGCCGCCTTTGGTGAAGTCGGAGCCGCTGACCATGAGCCGGCGTCCGAGCAGCTCGTCGAGCTGTTCCAGGATCTCCGGCGCGGTCTTCTGCAGGATCGCGATCCGCATCGCGACCTCGCCCTGGAGCTCCGGTTCGAGCTGCGAGAGCACGCCGCCGGCTTGATCCGGCGACATGTAGACGAGGATCAGCGCGATCGTCTGCGGGTGCTCTTCCTTGATGAACTCGAGCAGCTGCGCGGGGTCGGTCTTCTTCACCAGCTCGAGCGGGTTGCCGTGCTTGAGCGCCGCGAAGAGCCGGTTCGTCATGTCGTCGGCTTGACCGGCGCCGAACGAGCGCTCCAGGATCTCCTTGGCGTACTCGATCCCGCCCTCGTTGATGTACTTGAGGGCGATCGCGCGCTGGTAGGCTTCCTGGATGACCGCGTCGCGCTTCTCGAGCGGAACCGTCGAGATCTTCGCGATCTCGAGCACCACGCGCTCGACCTCGTCCTGCCGCAGGAACTTGAAGATCGACGCGGCCAGCTCGAGCCCGATCGTGATCATGAGGATCGCGGCCTTCTCCGGCCCGGTCATGTCGGGGACCGCCGGCGGCGCGTAACTGTCCATGTACGACGTCCCGAGCGGATCCTCGCCAAGCGTCAGAATCGGCTTGTCATGAATCATTTTAACGGCGCTCCGCCCCTGGCTGCGCGCCCCCCGCGCAAGCGCGGGGCCCCCAAACCTCACGCGCGCTCGCGATAGTCTTCACGTCGACATTCCCCGTGGGCGCGCTCAACAACGTAGTCCTCATTCCGCCAACCACAACTTCACGAGCTTGGCGATGTTGTCTGGGTTTTCTTGAGCGACGGCGGTGACGTACTCGATCATCTGCTCGCGGGTGAGATCGGCGGCGGAGCGAATCGGCGCCGCGATCGCAGGGGTCCCGTCGAGCATCGGATGTTCTTCGAACGAGGGCAGCTCTTCGGCGAGCGTCGAGTCGAAGGTCGGCAGCTCCGAGCTGGGCCTGAACGTCCGGCGGCGGATCATTCCGAGTCCGAAGCCCGCGCCGACAACGGCCAGGATCACGATCAGCGCGACGAACGGCACCGTCGGGAGCCCGAACACGGTCGTCGTCGTCGCCGCGCCGCGGCCGCCGAGCGCGAGCGCTTCAGGCGCGAACGGGATCGCTTCGACCGAGATCTGATCGCCGCGCGCCGGATCGATCCCGGCGGCAGCCGAGATCGCGTTGCGAATCTTCTGCACGTCGGCGGCGGCGACGACGTACGCCGGCGCCGCGGCGGTCCCCGCCGGTAGTGATGCCGCGGCCGGCACGTTCACCAGCACGGCGACGGAGAGGCGCGTCACCTTGCCCGGCGCGTTAATGTGCTTCGAGATCTGCTCGCCGACCTGGTAGTTGCGGGTCGCCTCGCTGCCGGTGTAGCGGGTATTGCCCTGCTGATTCTGGGTCCCCTGATACGTCGGGATGACGTTCGTCGTCGTCCCCGGGACGCCGATGGCGCCGCGCGGCACTGCCCCGTTGCCGGTCAGCGACTCGCGCTTCGTCTTCTCCGAGAGGACCGAGCCTTGCGGCGCGTAGCTCTTCGTCTCGGTCGACGTGGCGTCAAAATCCATCAGGCTCGCGACGCGCACGGCCGAACGGTGCGAGCCGATCGTCGTGTCGAGCAGACCCTGGAGCGACTGCTGCAGGTCGGACTCGAACTTCTCCTTGGCGAGCATCTGATCTTGGGTGAGCTTGAGCGCGCTCGACGCATCGCCGAGGGTGCCGGCGTCCTCGTGCGCCGACGGGCGCAGCACGGTCCCGTTCTGGTCGACGATCGTCACGTTCTCGGGCTTGAGCCCCTCGACGGCGCCGGCGACGAGCTGCGTGATCCCGCGAACCTCTTGCGCGGAGAGCTGCATCCCGGACTTCGTCTGGATCGCGACCGAGGCGGTCGTCGGCTGCTGCGTGCTCGAGTAGAGCGACGCCTGCGGCGAGGCGATGTGGACGCGCGCCGACTGGACCGGGGTGAGCCCGGAGATCGTCCGCTGCAGCTCGCCCTCGTTGGCGCGCGTCTTCGCGATCTTCTCCTGGAAGTCGGTCATCCCGAGGCTGGTGCGGTCGAACAGCTCGTAGCCGGTCCCACCGCCGGCTTTGACGATCCCTTGGCCGGCGAGCTGGACGCGCTGCTCGTAGACGCTCTCGTGCGGGATGAGGATCGTCGCGCCGCCGTCGCTGAGCCGGTGCGGGATCTTCTCGGCGTCGAGCTTCTGGATGACCGCGTTGGCTTCGTCGGGCTGCAAGTTGGAGAACAGCACCGCGTAGTCGGGACCGCGGAAGCGGAAGGCGGCGAAGAAGACCAGTGCCAGGACCAACGTCAAACCAATCGCGCCGTACACGATGCGATTCGTTCCGGTCTGCGCGCTCCACCAGTCCCGGATTCGGACCGGGTACGACGCGACAGACATGGTCAGACGATCCAATTGCCACCTTCGCGGAACGAAAAGATCGCTCCGTGGATAAGCCGGCCATGGCCTGTGCCCACCAAGCATCCATGCCCGGTGCTGTGGATACTATCGGCCGAGCATCGCTCGTTTTTTATGGCCGCACGTCAACCAGGCAACCCTTCGCCCTTCGACAAGCTCAGGGTGACGTTTGCCGAAGGCGACGCAAGCGGTCCGGATCACGCTCAAACGGCGAGCGCGGAACGCTCCGGCCCGACCGACGCGGCGAGCACCGGAACGCCGGTGACGGCGGCGAGCCGGTCGAGAAACGAGCGCGCCGCCGCGGGGAGCTCGGCGATGCGGCGGACGCCGCGGATCTCGTCGGCCCAGCCGGGGTGCTCCTCGATCTCCACCTGTAGGCCGGGGTCCGCGAGACCTTCGACGCCGCACGGCGTGCCGTCGGCACGGCGGTATCCGGTGACGATCCCGAGACGCTCGAAGCCGGAGAGGACGTCGAGCTTGGTAATCACCACGCCGTCCAAGCCGTTCAGCTGTGCCGCGTAACGCGCTGCGACCGCATCGTACCAGCCGCAGCGGCGCGCGCGTCCGGTCGTGACGCCGAACTCGCGGCCTTGCGCGCGCAGCCGCTCGCCGCGCTCGTCCGAGAGCTCGGAGGGGAACGGTCCGCTCCCAACGCGCGTGCAGTAGGCCTTGGCGATGCCGAGCACGCGGCCGACGGTCGTCGGACCGATGCCGAGCCCGATGCACGCGCTACCGGCGACCGTATGCGAGCTGGTGACGAACGGATAGGTGCCGTAGGTGACGTCGAGCATCGTTCCCTGCGCGCCCTCGGCCAGAATCCGCTCGCCCCGCGCGATCGCACCCTGCAAGAGCGCGACGTCATCGACGACGTGGGGGACGATCCGCTCGGCGAGCGCCAGCGTCTCGCCAACGATGTCTTCCTCGCGCGGGACGCCTTCGGCGCCGGCGAACAGCGGCGCCCGCGCGAGCAACGCATGGCGAATCTTGGTGGCGAGCGCTTCAGGCTTGCTGAGATCGGCGAAGGTGATCCCGAGCCGCCCGACGCGATCGACGTACGCCGGCCCGATCCCGCGGCCGGTCGTTCCGATCGCCGCCCCGCCGCGCTGCTTCTCCAGCAGCCGGTCGAGCGCAGCGTGGTAAGGGAAGACGATGTGCGCGCGCGCCGAGACGACCACGCGTGAGGTGTCGACGCCGAGCTTTGCCAGCGTGTCGAGCTCGTCGGCGAGCCCGCGCAGCGAGACGACGGTCCCTGCGCCGATCAGCAGCGTCGTGCCCTCGACCAGCACGCCGGACGGCACGATGTGCAAGGCGAGCTTCGTCTCGCCGACCTCGATCGAATGGCCGGCGTTGTCGCCGCCGCCGAAGCGCGCGACGATGCTGTAGTCGCGTGCGAGCAGGTCGACGATACGGCCCTTCCCCTCGTCGCCCCACTGGATCCCCACCGCGATGTCGACCGGGCGGCGAGGGTCCGGAGGCGCCGGGAAGATGCTCAAGCCTCAGTCTCCGCGGAAGTCGAGGTCCGTCGTGCTTCCGGTCGGCAGCGGCGGAACGCCTTCGAACTCCGTCATCACGTACTCGCTGAAGAGCGCGCTCGGCCAGCCGAAGTCGGCCCGCGTGAACTTCGTCGGGTCGTCCGGATTGAACGACTCGTGCAGCAGATGGTCGCCGGGGTCCGAGGCGAGCAGCTGGCCGAGCACATCCTTCCGCTCGGCGTCGCTGGAGGCCGTGAAGCCTTGCATCAGCATCGCGATCGGCCAGACCATGTTGTCGCTCGTGTGCGGCGAACCGATTCCGCGCGCGTACTTGCCGACGTAATAGGTCGGGTTGTCCTTGGACAGCAAGAACTTGCGCGTGTTCCGGTACACGAACGAGCTCGATTTCGTGTAGCCGATGTACGGCGCCGAGAGCAGCGAGGGAACGTTGGCGTCGTCCATGAGGTTCGCGTTGCCCAGGCCGTCGACTTCGTAGGCGTAGATGTAGCCGTAGTTCGGCGTGAAGATCACCCCGTACGTCTGGATGCCGTTCTGCACTTCGTTGCGCAGCGACTTCGCGCGCTGCGCCTTGATCACGTTGTGGTAGACGTCGCGCTCGATCTCTTCCAGCTGGCCGAGCGCGACGACCGTCATCATCTCGGACGGGATCGGGAAATTGAAGCCGCAGGCATCGTCGGAGGGGCGGAACCCGCTCCAGATCATCCCGGTGTACGCGACCGGCTTGCCCTTCCCGCCGAGCACCATCTCTTTGTGCGTGTACTGCGAGTTGCGGGGATGGTCTTGTTCCTTCTCCATCGTCGCCAGCGCGCTGTCGAAGCCGAGCGACAGATCGCCGGAAAAGATCGACGCATCGCCGGTCTGCTTCCAGTACGTCCAGGCGAGCGAGATGGGGTAGTCCAGCGAGTCGAGTTCGAACTTGCGCTCCCACACCCGGTAGTCGAGCGTGAACGCGTTCGCGTACGGGTCGGCCTGCAGGTACTTACCCATGCGCACGATCGTGCCGCGCAGCAAGCTCGCGATCTGCGGATCGGTCTTTGCAAAGAAGAGGTATGGACGCACCTGGACGCTGGCGTCGCGCAACCACTCGGCCGGAATGTCGCCGGTCTTGACGTAGGTCGTCCCGTCGGAGGCCAGCGTGATCTGCTGACCGTTGTGCAGCAGGGCTGCCCGGTACATCGACTCCAGCTTCGGGTCGCCGACGGTATAGCCGGCGGCGGCTTTGGAGACGGAGTCGAGCTCGAGCGCCGCGGCCGGAAGCGGCGCGAGCAACGCGAGAGCCGCGAGCGTGCATAGCAGCGCACGAACGGTCGTAAATCGCATCGTCACGGCGACCATACCATGCCATGCTGGGGCTTTCCTAGAAGGAACCGTCATCCTGACCCTTGAGTCAAGGCGTCATTGCAAACCGGCGAGCACGTCGCCGAGGTCGGCCCCAGCCCGCTCGCGCAGGAGCCGGTAGATCAGCGAGGCGGGGAACCCCAGGCGCTCGAGCTTCCGCGCGGCGGACTGATACGAGACGTCGGGCTTCGCCCGGCGGATCCGGTCGTACGCCGCGCCCGCCCGCTCGGACTCGGCAACGTCCGCCGAGGCGACACGCTCGCGCGCGGCGTCGCGGTCGATCCCGCGCTTCACGAGCTCCGCGACGAGCCGGGCGTCACCGACGGCGGCGCGTTTCGTCTCGACGTAGAGCGTAGCGAAGAGGTCGTCGTCGAGCAGGCCGTCCCGTTTGCACGAGGCGACCGCCGCGGCGATCGTCTCGTCGTCGAAGCCCTTGCGTTCGAGCTTCGCGAACAGCTGCGCCTCGGTGAGACGGCGTGCCGCCAACATACGAAGCGCCGTCACCCGGGCATGCCGCTTGGCGTCCCGCACTTCGTTGCTGCGGAGCTCGCGTACCTCAGTACGCGTCGCTCCTTGCGCCTCGTTCGGAACACCAATCGGCACGCCCGGACTACTCTTCGTCCTTCGCTACGACGCCGACGGGCTTCGCGAGGCCGTTCGGCGCGACGGTCGCCTTGAGCGCTTCGCGGATCTTCGTCGCGATCTCGTCGGCGACGTCGTTGTGCTCCTCGAGGAACGACTTCGCGTTCTCGCGACCTTGACCGATGCGCTGCTCGCCGTAGGTGTACCACGAACCCGACTTCCCGATGATGTTCCGCTCGAGCGCGACGTCGATGATCGAGCCCATCTTCGAGATCCCTTTGCCGTAGGTGATGTCGAACTCGGCCATGCGGAACGGCGGCGCGACCTTGTTCTTCACCACTTTCACGCGCGTGCGCGAGCCGACGACGTCCTGCCCGACCTTGATCTGCTCGAGCTTGCGCACGTCGAGCCGGACCGAGGCGTAGAACTTCAGCGCGCGGCCGCCCGAGGTCGTCTCGGGGCTGCCGAACATCACGCCGACCTTCTCGCGCAGCTGGTTGATGAAGATCATCACGCACTTCGAGCGTGAGATCGCCGAGGTCAGCTTGCGCAGCGCCTGCGACATCAGCCGCGCCTGCAGGCCGACGTGCGTGTCGCCCATGTCGCCTTCGAGCTCGGCTTTGGTGACGAGCGCGGCGACCGAGTCGACGACGACGACGTCGACCGCGTTCGAGCGGACGAGCATCTCGGCGATGTCGAGCGCCTGTTCGCCGGCGTCCGGCTGCGAGACCAGGAGGTTGTCGAGATCGATCCCGAGCGCTTGCGCGTAGGCGGGGTCGAGCGCGTGCTCGACGTCGACGAACGCCGCGGTGCCGCCGGCCTTCTGCGCCTCGGCGATGACGTGCAGCGCGAGCGTCGTCTTCCCGCTCGACTCCGGACCGTAGATCTCGACGACGCGTCCGCGCGGCAATCCGCCGACGCCGAGCGCGAGGTCGAGGGCGATCGATCCCGTCGAGATGACGTCGTACGCCATTCGGTCGGTGAACTCGCCCATCTTCATGATGGAGCCCTTGCCGAATTGGCGCTCGATCTGTGCGAGCGCGTTCGAGAGGGCTAGTGCTTTTTCGTCGGCCATGATGCTCCGTGCGGCAGAATGCTGTCGGTTGTATTCCGACGGTACCGCGCCAAAGTGCCAGATGCGTGGCAGAGTGCGAAGGCCGTCGACGGTCGTTCCCACGCTGCTCCCGCGCCGGCAAGGGGCGCGTCGTTAGCCCCCACTTCGGAGCGACCGGGCATCGAACCTCTGTTCGATTGCCTCTTTATTTCGGTCTTTACTTATTTAAGAGACTGTTATAATATGGCCGCATGCACGGCTTCGCGGCGCTCGCCGATCCGACCCGGCGGCGCATCGTCGAGATGCTCGCCGCGCGCGAATTACCGGCCGGCGAGATCGCGCGGCGCTTCGACATGACCGCGCCCGCCGTCTCGCAGCACCTCAAGCTGCTGCGCGACGCCGGGATCGTCCAGGTGCGGCGCGACGCGCAACGCCGCATCTACGCGCTCGACCCGGGCGGGCTCGCGGAGCTCGACGCTTGGCTCGCGCGCTTCCGCCGCCTCCGCTGACACGATCTCGTCATTTCCGGCAGACGAACGCGGTCTGCTGCATGTTGGTCTTCGGATAGATCTCTTCGACGTTCCAGCCGGCGCTCGAGACCAGCTGTCGCAGGTACTCCGGATGATACGTGCTGAGGATGCACGGAAGGGCGGGGTCACCTTCGCGATACTGGTCGACGCCGTCGTCGGTGAAGGCGGTGAAATAGAGCTGCCCGCGGGCCCGCACGGTCTCGTAGAGCAGCGCGAAGATCGTCTGCGCGTCGGCCGGTGCTTGATGCGTGATCACCGAGAACATGCACGCCGCGTCGAACTCGGAGAAGCCCCGTCTCTGAAGAACGTTTCGGTCTTCGACCGTTTCGCCGCCGGCGTTGTACATTTCGTTTCGCATGTCGAAGTGCTCGAAGCGGAAGCGCGGGTCATCGGCGTTGTTCGCTAGCCAGGCGATCGCCTGGGCATTCACGTCGATGCCCGTATACGACCCGATGTCGATGTCGAGATTGTGGATGGTGCGCGCGAACCGCACGCCGCAGCCGAAATCCAGCAGACGTTTTCCGGCAAGCGAGTTCCAGCCGAGCCGTTGGCGGAGCGAACTCAGCAGGTGAAAGCCGGTGACCTCGACCGGATACGCCGCGATTTCCGGAGAGTTGAACTGAAACGGCGGGTCGATGTACCGGAATTGCCCGGACGGATGTCGCATTTGTCGCGCGGTCCGTTCGCCGGCGATTGCGACGGCCCCCGCGGCGAATTGCGGCTGCTCGGAGGCAGAAGACCGGCAGTAACGCGGGACACGGCACGGCATGCTGCCGCTGGAGCGCGCACAGGTTCACGCGCGCACCGGCGTGCATACGATCGCCGACGGCGCCGAGCACTACGGCAGCCGGGATCCCGTCGAGTACCTCGACACGGTCGCCGCGCTCACGCGCTCGCCGAACGGCGCATTCGGGCTGAAGGTCGATCTTGCCGCCGCCGCTGTCCTGATCCGCGCCGGATTGTTTGCCGACCCCGCCTGGAACTGGAAATACATCTTCGTCACCCGGCGCGGCGGAGTCGCTCAGAAACGGCCGTAGATCGGAGATCGCCACCGTGTCCGTGTCCAAGAGAACGGCGGTGTCGAAGTCGAACTCGCGCAGGACGTCGAGCTGACCGATCTTGTTGCAGTAGCGCCCGTCTCCGAACCGCGCGAGCTCGTGTACGTGGTAGCTTGATCGCGGAAAAGGGCTCGGCGCCGGGCGTCGACGTCCGGAGTGCATTGGACGTGAATCGCGGCCGGATCGCCACCGCAGTGCTGGACTAGCGAGCGGGCGAGGTGCCAGCCCTCGTAGGTGAACCGCGGGTCATCGTCGACCACGAACGAGAAGATCGTGCGACCGCCCATCGGCGTTCTACGCCGCCGTTTCGAACAGCGCTCTCGTGAACGCCGCTGGGTCGAAGGGTGCGAGCGCGTCCTGGCTTTCGCCGATGCCGATGTATTTCACCGGCACGACCAGCTGATCGACGATTCCGACCAGTACGCCGCCCTTCGACGTGGAGTCGAGCTTGGTGACGACGACGCCGGTCAGCTGCGTCGCTTCGTTGAAGAGCTTCGCTTGCGAGAGCGCGTTCTGACCGGTCGTGCCGTCGACGACGAGCAGCGTCTCCGACGGCGGCGCGCCGGTCTCGCGCTCGATGATGCGGCGCATCTTCTTCAATTCTTCCATCAGGTTCGTCTTGGTCTGCAGGCGGCCGGCGGTGTCGACCAGCACGACGTCGACGCCGCGCGCTTTCGCTGCGCTCATCCCGTCGAACACGACCGACGAGGGATCAGAACCTTCGGCGCCGCGGATGTACTCCGCGCCCGCGCGCGCCGCCCAGATCTCGAGCTGCTCGGCGGCGGCGGCGCGGAACGTGTCGGCGGCGACGACCATCACCCGCTTGCGCTGCGTGCGCAGCAGCGCCGCGAGCTTGCCGATCGTCGTCGTCTTCCCGCTGCCGTTGACGCCGACGACGAGCACGACCGCCGGCTTCCGGCTCAGGTCGAGCCCCATCGCGGGGAGGGTGAGAAAGTTCTGCACGTCGCGGCGAAAGCGCGCGACGACCTGGTCGCTCGTCTCGTAGCGGTCCTGCTTCGCGACGGCCTTGAGCGCGTCGACGATCTTGGCCGTCGTCGGCACGCCGAAGTCGGCCTTGAGCAGGATCTCGTCGAGATCGTGCCAGAGTTCGTCGTCGACCGGCCGCCGCGCCAGGGCCATCGTCTCCAGCTCGCCGCCGAACGCCTCGCGCGTGCGTGCAAGCGCCGTCTTGATCTTCCCGAACCAGCTCACCGGGCACGTCCTTCCGCGGGCGGGGTTGCGGCACCCATTGAGCGGGCGCCCGGGCGGGTAGAGAACCGGCATGATCACGACACGCGAGATCGCGCCGGGCGTCGCCGTTTCGGCGATCGGCTTCGGCGGCTACCACCTCGGCTTGATGAAGGACGAGCCGGAAGCGATCCGGCTGCTGCACGCGGCGATCGACGCCGGGATCACCTTCCTCGACAATGCGTGGGAGTACAACGAGCACGTCAGCGAGGAGCGGATGGGCAAGGCGCTAGCCGACGGCGGGCTGCGCGACCGCGTCTTCTTGATGACGAAGCTCTGCTCGCACGGCCGCGGCTACGACGTCGCGATGCGGCAGCTCGAGGAGTCGCTGCGCCGGTTGCGCACCGACTATCTCGACCTTTGGCAGATCCACGAGGTCGTTTACGATGACGACCCTGCCCGCCACTATGCCGCACACGGCGCGATCGAGGCGCTCGACAAGGCGAAGCGCGACGGCAAGGTGAGATTCGTAGGGTTCACTGGGCACAAGCTGCCGTCGATCCACCGCGAGATGATCGAGCGCGGCTACCCGTTCGACACGGTGCAGATGCCGCTCAACGTGCTCGACCCGAACTACCGCAGCTTCGAGAAGAACGTCCTGCCGCTGGCGCGTGAACGCGCCATCCACGCGATCGGGATGAAAGCGTTCGCCGAGGGCCGCATGCTCGAAGCCGGCAAGGTCGACCCGGACGACGCGTTGCGCTACGCGATGTCGCTGCCGGGCGTCCTCACGACCGTCACCGGGATCGACTCTCGCGCCGTGCTCGACCACCACGTCCGGATCGCGAACGGCTTCACCCCGCTCGACGAGGTCGCGCTGCAGGCCCTGCGCGACAAATACTGCGACCGCGCCGGCGACGGACACCTCGAGCTCTACAAGTCGACCGCGAAGAACGACGCCGACGAAGGCCGCGCGCAGCACGGCTTCCCGCCGATGTCGCAGGTCGCGATGTAGGCCCCAGAGAAAGCGCGGCGACGCTTCGTCTGCAGGGGAGCCCTACAGTGGAGGCGCGTGAGGGGTGCCCAGAATGTCCGCACGTTGGCTGATCGTCGCGGCCCTTTTATCGCTCTGCGGGGCGACGTCCCTGAAAACGCTGGCGCTCGCGCCGAACATCGCCGTCGCCGTGCCGGACGACTGGACCGCGGTGCACGACACGCGCACGACGTACCTGCTGCAGCACGAGGCGAAGCCCGGCGTCGTCGACGCGACGACGATCGTGCAGGTCGAGAAGCGTCCGAGCCACGACGACGCGCTGCGCCGTTTGGCCGTCGTTCGCGCCGCCGACCCGGCGACGGCGAAGTACCTCCTCATCGCCGGCTGGCCGGCGGTCGAGCGCGAAGCGCTCGTCCCGTTCCAGCATCCGGGCGAGGGTGAAGATCCGAGCTCGTTCCGGGGGTCGGCGGAAAAGACGCTCCGGACCGAGACCGCTGTCGCAATCGGTATCTACGTGATCCGCTTCCAGACGCTGCTGCAGCCGGGCGCGAACTCACGGCTCGCCGCCGAAGCCCTGGCGATCGTGCGGCGTCTGCGGGCGCCGGCGGCGAACGCGGCGCAATCGGCGGCGGACATGCGCACCCTGTCGAACGCGCCGCAGGCGATGGCTCCCGCGATGGGCCACGCCTCGTCGACGATCGCGAAGCGCGGCGCCGGCGGCGGAACGCGTCCCGGAGCCGGAGGCTCGACACTGGTGCGGGGCGCCGGCGAGGTGGAAGCCGCGGCTTCGATAGACGGGACCAGCTTCGTGACGGACGGCGGCTGCGGCATCGCGTATTCGAACAACGGCGGCCAGATGTTCACGAACAGCGTGGTGAACTGGACCGGCATTCCGCCCGGATTGGACGGCGATTGCACCGTGACATGGGGCCCGAGCGGAAACTTCTACCTCGGCCAGCTCGCGAGCAACTTCGCGAATCAGTACGTCGCGTTCGGACAGTCGATCGACGGCGGCGCACATTTCAACTATCTCGCGCTGGCGGTGAACCGCAGCGTCGGCCAGCCGCTGAACACCAACGTCGACCAGCCGCACATTGCCGCCGACCGATGGAACACCTCGGCGAGCGGGCACGACCTGCTTTACGCGGTGTGGCACGAGACCGGCAACTTCGTCTCAAGGGTCGCCTGTTCGTCGGACTCCGGCGCGACGTGGGGCGCTCCCGTCAACGCGAGCAGCGGAAACTTCGGGTTCCCGCGCGTCGCGGTCGGCCGCGACGGCCGGGTGTACGTGACGTCGCGCAGCTGGCCGAAGACGATCGACATCGACGCGTTCAGCAGGTGCGACGCCGGCCTGGTCGAGCAGCTCGGCTTTCCCCAGTCGATCGCGTTTCCCGACCTCTTCGGTGCCACGTGCTCGGGCGGTGCGGTCACCGGGCTCGACCGCTGCAACGACGGCAACACGCTAGCCAGCCCAACGATCGCGGTCGACGACACCGACGCGAACCATGTGTACTTCGCTTGGGCGCAGGCGAACGCCGCGAACAACGGACAGATCATCATGGTCAACGACTTCCGCGACGACGGTGCCGGAAACATCACCTTCGGAACTCCCGTCGCCGCGAACGGCGGGGGCAACGCCATCCGGTTCATGCCGTGGCTGAGCGCATGGGGCGGCGTCGCGTACACCGGATGGTACGACCGCAGAACCGCCGGGACGACGCTCGCACATCCGAATGACGCGACCCGCTACTTTTTGGGCAGCGTGTCGCTACGCCACGGACAGCTGGTCGCCGGCCCAGAGTCCGATCTGATGGGGACGGACGATCCGCAATGTGCGAGCGGCTGGGGCGGCGGCACGCGCGAGCTGCAGGATGCGACGCAATGCACCGTTCAGCCGCAGAACGCGGTTCAGGGCGGCGGGATACCGAAATACGGCGACTACGACGGGTCCGCGATCGGCGGCGGGAGGCTGCTGAACATCTGGACGTCGGGAACCGCTCCGAGCGACCTCCCGCCCGCGGCGAACCACGCGCTGCACGACTATGTCGTCGTGACCGATCTGCCGTCGTCGTTCTTCGTCCGCGATTGGACGAGCAGCGCTGCGCAGCATGACGGCGGCACGGAACCCTCCATCCACGCGGATTTCTACGACACGAGCGACGTCTGGAATCAGGTCGCCGCCGCGCCCGAACCGTTGGTCAACGACTGGGTCGTCGGCGACCTCCCGGTACGCGGCGGACAGAGTTACGCGCTCGCGCGCGTCTCTCGGCGCGCGCCGGCGGCACCGACCGTGGCGCCCGCGACGGTCTCCGCCGACTTCCTGATGGCCGATTTCGGCATGGGCCTTCCGTTCACCGATCTCGGAACCCAGATGGTGACCCTGAACGCGACCGATGCGACGGTGTTCACGCCCGGCTTGGCGTGGACGTTGCCCGCAACCGCCTCATCACACGTCTGTCTCGCGGTTCAGATCAGCGCGCCCGGCGATCCCTACCAGCCGCCGGGGCTCGTCAACAGATCGCCGGGACCCGGGGGAACCGATCCGGACGTGATCGGCGATAACAAGAAGGCGCAGCGCAACCTTCTCTTGGGCGCCGGGGCCGGGGGAGCGGGCGGCGAGTTCCATGCGATCGTGCACAACATCGAGCGCGTACGCCGGGACATCGTCCTGCAGTATTCCGTCGATCCGAAAGCCGCGCGCTACGTCACCGGCGGAACGATCCGCGTCGTCGGAGGCACGCAGGTGACCGACGAGAAGGCGGGGCGCATCGTGCTGTCCGCGATGGCTCCCGGCGAGGAACGGTGGATCCGGATCCGCTTCGGTGCGGTCTCCGCACCGAACGGTTCGCTGTCGGTGCTGCGTTTCAGCGAGCGCGCCCCACGCGGCGTGTCCAACGGATTCGCGATCGGCTACCGCCGGCTGCCGCTTTCGCTCGTTCTGCGCGAGCGTCTGCGTACCGGACAGGACGTGATCGGCCGGCTCGCAGCGATTGCACGCGACACGCGACTGGTCCAGGCATCGGCCGAGGCGCGGCGTCTCGCCGAGGCTTCAACGAAAGGCGTCGGCGCGGCGCCGTACCGCGCGCTCCTGAAGGGTCGGGTCGCCTACGTGCGCGCGGTCGCCGCCAAGCAGCTCGCGGCGCAGGGCTCCGATCCATTCGGCGTCGACGCCGCGTTCGCGGCGTTGACCGCGGCGTTGTCCGCGGGCAACGACGAGGCCCTCGCGATCGCGGACGACGTCGCGCTACAGCGCCTCGACGCGGACCTCACGTGGATGCAGCGGAGGGCCGCCGGTCGATAGTCCTTCGCCCTTCGACTTATCGTGCTCCGGCTTCTCGATAGAACTGCACCAGGTCGGCTTTGAACTGCACCAGCGAGTCGTGGTTGAGGTAGACTTCGTGGCCGCTGGCGTAGTAGGAGTAGTGCAGGCGTTTGCGCTGCTCCGCGTTCAGGCCCATATGGTTGAGCAGGTACTCGGTGCCGTAGAAGCCGGTTGCGAGATCGAAGTAGCCGTTCGCCGAGAGGACGTGCAGCGAGGGGTTCTGCGTGAGCGCCGCTTTCAGGTCGGGGACCGTGCTCACCGCGCTCGGGTCCTGGCCGCGCATGTATTTCCACGCACCGTTGACGCCGAAATCGAGGACGTCGTACGGGCGTTCGTCGCGGTATTTCAGGACGTCGTGCGCGTAGTGGTTGAACGCCGTGACGAACGCGGCCGACGTCATCGTGTCGGACGGATCGTAGCTCGGAAACGTCCCGTTCGGATCGCTCTCGTCGCCGCTGTAGCGCCCGTCGAACCGCCCGACGTTCCGGCCCTCCGCACGCAGCAGCTCCTCTTGGAAGCGGTTGGGGTTGACGCGCAAGTTCGCCGCGTCGATGTACGTCTCGCTCAGCCCCGTGTAGGCGTGCAGCTTCGCGACGATCTGCGCGCGGGTCGCCGGGTCGAGGTTGTCGCCGCGCAGCAGCGCCGACGCGTACGGCCCGCCGGCGAAGGCGCGCACCTCGGCGAGGAAGCGCGCGAGATCCGGCGGGTTGCCGGCGGCTTTGTGGTGATACCAGGCGACCGCGGCTTCGGTCGGGAGGTAGCCGATGAACGCCAAGTCCTCGCCCGGACCGTTGCGGATCGGCAGCAGGTTGTAGTCGAGGGCTGACGAGAGCAGCACGACGCCGTTCACCGCCATCCCGGCGGTCTGCAGCAGGTTCACGACGTTCGCGGCGCGCGTCGTGCCGTACGACTCGCCGAACAGGAACTTCGGCGACTGCCAGCGGGCGTTGCGGGTCGTCCAGCGCTCGATGAACTGCGCAAACGCCTTCGCGTCCTCGTCGACCCCGTAGTAGTCGGTCGCCTTTCCGCGCGCGACGAGCGTGCTCCAGCCGGTGCCGACCGCGTCGACGAAGACCAGGTCGCTGGTGTCGAGCAGCGATGACTCGTTGTCGACCAGTGGTGGGTTCAGACCGGGCTGGGTCGCGTTCTTCGGCACCTGGACGCGGACCGGGGCGAACGAACCCATGTGCAGCCAGATCGTCGACGACCCCGGGCCGCCGTTCCAGAAGAACGTCACCGGCCGCTTGCGCGCGTCCGCGTTGTCGGCGGTGTACGCGACGTAGAACATGCTCGCGGTCGGCTCGTGCTCGGCATCGCGCAGCAGGATCGCTCCGGCGCGGGCGGTATACGCGATGCGCCGCCCGCCGATCGCGATCGTGTGGCGGGTGACGGCGTCTTTCACGCCCGGAACCGGGCGGAACGACGGCGCGGGGGACGGTGCAGCTTGCGCGTTGGCCGCTGCGGCCTGGCTGCAGGCCAGCGCGAGCGCGGCGAGGGCGGAGACGATGAGCGAACGCACGTCAGCGGCCCGCCGCTTCGCGGTAGAAACGGACGAGGTCGGCTTTGAGCGCGCGCCGCGACTCGTCGTTGAGATAGATCATGTGTCCCGACGGATAGAAGCCGTACTCGACGTGCGAGCGCAGCGAGGGATCGAGGCCGAGGTGCTGCAGCGTGTACTCGGTGCCGAAGAACGGCGTCGCGAGATCGTAGTAGCCGTTCGCGGCGAAGACGCGCAGGTACGGATTCTTCGTCATCGCCTCACGCAGGTCGGCGGCGCCGCTCGGCGCCGCGATCGAGCGCGTGCGGCGGTAGTTCCAATCGCGGCCGACGACGGGGTAGTTCGTGCCGAGGTACGGACGGTCGACCTTGAATCCCAGCTCGTCGCGCACGTAGCGGCTGAACGCACCGACGAACGCGTCGGTCAGCAGGTCGTCGCTGGTCGCATCGTACGTCGTCGAGTCGTTCGTGCGGTCGAGCGACGGACCGCGGTAGCGGCCGTCGAGGCGGCCGGTCACGATCCCGGCGTCGCCGAGCAGCGTCTTCTCGAAACGGCTCGGGTCGATGCGCAGGTTCGCGCGCTCGATGTACGATTCGTCGAGTCCGGTGTAGGCGTGGAGTTTGGCGACGACGCCGCGGCGCATCGCGGCGTCGATCGTGTCCCCGCGCGTCAGCGCATCGGCGTACGGGCCGATCGCGAACGCGCGCACCTCCGCGACGAAGCGAGCGAGGTCGGGCGGGCTGCCGGGGACCTTGTGATGGTACCAGGCAACCGCGGCTTCGGTCGGGAGAAAGCCGATGTAGCCGTAGTCCTCGCCCGGCGCCTGGCCGTTGTCGAACACGTTGTAGTCGAGCGCCGACGAGACGAGCACGACCCCGTTGATCGCCATCCCGTCGCGCTGCAACCGGTCGACGACGACGGCGGCGCGCATCGTGCCGTACGACTCGCCGAACAGAAACTTCGGCGAGGCCCAGCGCCCGTTCTGCGTCGTCCAGTCGCGGATGATCGTGTCGTACGCGATCGCGTCCTCGTCGATCCCGAAGAACGTCTTCGGCGTCCCCTTGCCGGTGATCTGGCTGTAGCCCGTGCCGATCGCGTCGATGAAGACCAGGTCGGAGACGTCGATCAACGACTCGGGGTTCGGCACGAGCGGCGTCCCCGGCGCGGGCGCGGTCGCGTTCGACGGCACGGCGACGTGCACGGGCGCGTACGAGCCCATGTGCAGCCACATCGTCGACGAACAGATCGGAAGAGCGTCGTGTAG
>OCZT010003013.1_pt1 | contig 17342 bp, 6 predicted proteins | sample 1539031 | NCBI WGS metagenome assembly OCZT01 (sample SAMEA3539308, study PRJEB22396) | soil metagenome | biome: tundra; feature: field; material: soil | place: USA | collected 2010-05 | depth 0.15 m | reverse complement strand
CCAAGGTATGATTGTCCGCCAGCGCCTTGTCCCATTGCTGGTCATGCACGTTCGCGTGCCCCTGGTGAACTCCCAGCAACAGCGACGCGCGCGAGAGGGCGCACACCGGCGCGGGACAATAGTGCTGGCGCAATTGAATTCCCTCGGCGGCCAGCGTGTCCAGGTGCGGCGTCGCCTCCCGCGGCAACCCGGCCGCGCGGCTGTTTTGATACAACACGCCCAAATCGCCGTAACCCAGATCGTCGCAGAGGATGAAAATGATGTTCGGGCGGCGGGCGGTAATCGAGGGATCGGTGATGTTCAGGTCAGCCGTGGCGCTGGCGACACCGGTATGCAAGCTGTTCGTCACGGAGACGTAATACTGCCCGGCATCATCGAACGACAAATTGCTAACCGTCAGGGTGGCGGTGGTCGCGCCGGAGATATGTCCGCCGTTGCTGAGCGGGGCGCCGGCTTTGTACCATTGGTAGCTCAACGGTCCGGTTCCCGCGGCGGTCACCTGGAACACGGCGTTCGATCCGACTGGCAGGACCAGGCTGATTGGTGGCGAGGTGATGACGGGATCATTGACCGTGAGCACTGCCACGGAGCTGGTGATGGACCCGTAGGTGTCCGTGATCTTCATGGTGTAGCTGCCGGCATCGGCCTGGAGCAGGTTGCTAACGGAGAGCGTGGCAGCGTTGGCCCCGAAGATGTGCCCGCCCTGAACCAAGTTAACCCCATCCTTCCGCCACTGGTAGCTCAGGCTGGACGAGCCGGTAGCTTGCACCGAAAATGCGACTGCAGAGCCCGCATCCCGGTTTTGGCTCGCCGGCTGCGCGCCGATGTCGATCCCGCCGGTCACTCCCGCCCAAGTCGGCGCGACGCGCAACTCATCAACCAGGCCGGCCGGCGGCGGATTCGTGCGGCAGCCCAGCACAAATGCCCGGATGCCGTTGGAGTTCAGGTCGGCGCCCTGGGTGGCGGTGATCGTTGGCGTGGGAGCCGAGGCCGCGCGGAATGATGAGGAGGAAGGATTGATCCACAGGTTAGCAGTGTGATTGTCGTAGCTGTAAGAGCCGACGACGAATAAGACGTCGTTCACGTTTCGCTGCGTGGTGTCGAACACCCAATCGGAGGTGGTGTTGGAGTTCCGCGCCACGCCGAGGTTGTAACCACTGCCGGCCTTGCGCGTATAGATTCGGGTCGCCGCCCGCAGCAAGGTCGCGTTTTGGGATCCGATGGTGTCGCCGAAGCCCGCAAAGAAGTTGTTCTGCGTTCCAATCGCGTCCACTGCGGAGAGGTCCGTCACCTTCAACAGGAAGGAGAAATAGACTGTCCCGCTGGTCGTGGTGAAATTGAGGGTCAGCCGTCCCATCACCCCGACGGCGGACGGAATGGAGACGCAGTTGCCCGTGGACGCCGGCAACCCCGCGTAGGAGAGGCTGCCCGCGGTGATTGTCGGGAATCCCGTCGCGGGTGGGGCCGGTGTGTTTGTCAACGCATACCAAACAGTTCCGAAGCTGTTGACCTGGCCGAACAGGAAACCACCGGGCGCATAACTGGTCCCGCCATTCGCCGTTGCGTCCGCAAATGGATCGAAGCACACCACGGCTAGCGCACGCTCAAGGGGGCCGGCCAGTGACAGGAGTGCCAAGAGCGGTGTCAGGGACAAATGAGCCCTAATTCCAACACGGCAGCGGCGAATTAACATCGGCTTATTATAGCAACGCAATCGTTTGCGCAACCATAGCTCTTTGATGCCTGGCCGTCAACATAAGCAAGTAGCGGCGGGCGTTTCGCCTGCCAGTTCTGCCGGCGTACCGCCGCCAAGAGAGGAGAGATCGCGGGGCGAGACGCCCCCGCGAACTCGCAGGCTGGACACCCGCAGTGCCCATTTGTCAGCAATCCTGGCGCATCGCCACCCGCCGGGGGCGGCATTTCTTGCCGCCAAGACCGTTGTGCGCGCCAGCGCCTTCGACGGAGATGACAGTGCGCGGAGCCATTTCACCCGGTAATTAGGGCGCGACTAGGGCGCTTACGCTAACGTTATAGGTCCATATGCACAAGGGGTGTACAAGGGGTGCACAAGGGAGTGGTGCGCTAGTGGTTCCCAAGTGCCAATAGAGCAGTGAGGGAGCTGTGCCGACCGGTTTATGGCGTTCCCGGCTCACAGGAAGTGGCTGACTTGGCCAACCCGCCGTGGCACGAGGGGCGGGATACGATCCGTTGTCGCGGCTTGATCGCCGAGCGTAAGCGCGGGGTGGCGGCATCCGTTTGCCCCTGCTTTAGAAGAAAAACCTTGAGCCTTCGTTGTTGACAGATTGCGGGAATGGATGGCAGGTTTGCACAAACGATTGCGTATAGAGCGGGCATTGCATGAGTAAAGCATGGATCAAGGCAGTATTACTGGGCCTGTTGATGGCGCCGGGGCTCCCCGCCGGTGCCGAGATCGGGACCCGTGCCATCCCGCGTCCCCTGCCCTCCCATCCTGGCAACATCTTTCTGGCCGGGGAACTCGTTAGCGTGACAGCGCCGTCCGGCGGCGCTGAGAGTTGGCGGGCGGTAGATTATGAGGGGAAGACGGTGGCCGAGGGGCGCGTGGAGAAGGGACACGCCGAACTCGGGAAGCTGCCGGTTGGCTATTATGAACTGGCGTGGGGCGAGGCAGCGGTGTCCAATCGCGTTTCGCTGGGCGTGCTCGAACCGCTGCGAGCGCCGACGCCGCTCACTTCCCCCATTGGCATAGATGTGGCGATGGCGTGGTTCTATCCGAAGGAGAGCATGGCCGCGCCCGCCAACCTTTGCGCGCTGGCGGGAATGAATCGCGTGCGGGATCGCCTCTCCTGGCCGGAACTGGAGCCGAAGCGCGGCGAGTTTGCGGCGAACACCCGGTATGACGATTCCGCGCAGGCGCAGGTGGCGGCGGGCTTGAAGGTGCTCCAGGTCGCTCACGCCTCCGCCCCCTGGGCGAACCCGAACTCGATGCATTTCCCGCTCGATCTGCGGGACATCTATGCCTTCTACCGGGAAATGGCGCGCCGCTGGCAGGGGCAGGTCGAGGCGTTCGAGCCTTGGAACGAGGCTGACATCAAGGAATTTGGGGGACACACCGGCAGCGAGATGGCTACGCTGCAGAAGGCGGCCTACCTCGGCTTGAAAGCCGGCAACTCGAACGTCGTTGCCTGTCTGAATGTCTTTGCCATCCACCGCCAGGCCACGCTCAGCGACTTTGGCGCCAATGAGGCTTGGCCTTACTTCGACACCTTCAACCTGCACCATTACGAGCAGTTAAAGGGTTATCCGAAGCTATATGCAGATTTCCGGGCGGTGTCGGGTGGCAAACCGCTTTGGGTGACCGAGTGCAGCGTGCGGGTGAAGTGGCAGGGCGAGGAACGCCTCAAGGAACTGAGCGCAGAGGACCAGCGGCTGCAAGGTGAGCGGGTGACCAAGACTTACGCCCTGGCGCTGCATCAGGGTGCCGCGGCGGTATTCTATTTCATGCTGCCACACTATAGCGAGGGGGTCCTCCAGTATGGTTTGCTGCACTCCGACCTGACTCCGCGCCCCGGCTACGTGGCGCTCGCCGCCGTTGGCCGCTTGCTGGCCGACGCCAAGCCGCTGGGACGTGTGGATCTTGCCGACAAAGCGGGCCAAGCCTATTTCTTCAGCGCACGTCCAGATGGCAAGCCGGCTGACGTGGTAGTCGTCTGGGCTCAGCGTGAAGCGAGCTTCGAGCTGCCGGCTGCGCCGCTGGCGTGCTTCGATCATTTGGGCCGCCCCTGTCCGGTTGCGGGCAAGGTACTCAAAGTGGGGCCGGCGCCACTTTACGCCGTGTTGGCGCAGGGGTCGCATCCCGCGCTGCTCCCTCCACCCAAGCCGGCGAAGCTGTTGCCCGGCGAGCCCGGCCCGCTCGTGCTGCAGGCCCTGTTGCCGGAGCAAACCATCGTCCTGAACAAGTCGGCGTATAAGCTTCCGAGCACGAGGACGAATGCGATCCCAGTCTTTCTATATAACTTTGGCACGAAGCAAGCCCAGGGCCGGTTGAACCTGACTGTGCCAGACGGGTGGAAGGGAGAGTTGCCGGGCGAGGTGGAAGTTGCGCCTGGCGAGCGGAAAGCATTGACGCTCAAGCTAGAAGGCGCAGGGACCAACGGTTGGACCCAGGCCGGTATCCGAATCACGGGAGACTTCGGCGCCGAAGGTCGGCCAGTGCTGGCCGTGCGCTTCGTCCCTGAATGAAGTTCCGTAGCAGAGTGTCATATTGATACCTGAATCGCCGCAAGCAATCGGCGCGGCATGTCGCACATAAAGCAATGAAAGTCTGCATTCGTAGTGGTTGGTTGCTGCTCCTCGCGGCAGGACTGTTCTTCTTGAGTGGGCTCGTCCCGGCTCGCGCCGCGGCGACGGCCCCGAAGCTGAACGTGGTGTTGATCCTGGCGGACGACCTGGGCTGGACGGACCTGCACTGCTATGGCAGCGATTACTACGAGACGCCGCACATTGACCGGCTGGCGCATGACGGAGTGAAATTCACCCAGGCCTACTCCGCCTGCACGGTCTGCTCGCCCTCCCGCGCGGCGCTCCTGACCGGCAAGTACCCGGCCCGCCTGCACGTTACCGATTGGATTCCGGGGCTGCCCCCGGAGAACCCGAAGCTGGTGGTGCCGGAGTGGACCAAGTACTTGCCGCTGGAAGAGTCCACGATTGCCAACGCGCTGCACTCAGCCGGGTACGCCAGCGCGAGTATTGGCAAGTGGCACTTGGGCGGCGAGGCGTACTGGCCGACCAAGCACGGCTTCGACATCAACATCGCGGGCACCGAAGCGCCGAACCCGAAGAGCTACTTCGCGCCCTATAAGATCGTGACCTTGCTGGAAGGCCCCGATGGCGAATATCTCACCGACCGGTTGGGCGTCGAGGCGAACCGGTTCATCGAGCAGCACAAGGATCAGCCGTTCTTCCTCTACCTGCCCCATTTCGCAGTCCACCTGCCGATCCAGGCCAAGCAAGCGCTGATAGCAAAGTACCGCGCCAAGCGGAAGGCCGGCCAGGAACAGAAGAACGCGGGCTATGCCGGCATGATCGAGAGCATGGACGACACCGTGGGCAGCATTCGCAAGAAGCTTGAAGAACTCAAGCTGGCCGATCATACGCTACTCATCTTCGCCTCTGACAACGGCGGCCGGGTGCCGACGACCTCCAATCTTCCTCTGCGCGTGGGCAAGGGCTCTTGCTATGAGGGCGGGACGCGCGTGCCACTGATCTTCTACTGGCCAGGAGTGACGACGCCGAGCAGCGTCTGCGATGTGCCGGTCATCGGCATGGACTTGTACCGCACCATCCTGGAAGCGGTTGGTGTCAAAGCTGGAGCCGAGAAGGGAGTGGACAGCGTGAGTCTGGTCCCGCTCTTGCGCCAAACCGGCGGTCTGAAGCGCGACGAGTTGTTCTGGCATTACCCTCACTACCAGCATTACCAACTCGGCGGCACGACACCTTACGGCGCGATTCACAAGGGGGACTTCAAGTTGATCGAGTACTTCTCCGACATGCGGGTCGAGCTCTACAACCTCAAGGACGACATCGGCGAGCAGCACAACCTGGCCGCCCAGATGCCCGCCAAGGTTGAAGCCCTGCGCGCCCGGCTGCACGCCTGGCGCAAGGAAGTAGGCGCGCAGATGCCCACGCCCAATCCCGCATACGATCCCTCCAAACCCGAGCACGACCCGGCGGCCAAGAAGAAGAAGGTAGCCGACCAATGATACAAGGATGGCCGGGTCTATGACGGGTCCCCGTCGAGCCTTTGACTGAAGCCGTGACGAGCCGCATACGCTTTATGAAACATCTTTGTCCTTTTCCGCGTCTCCCGGAGTCCCGTCTCCCCAGGCGCCTGCTTGCGGCATTGGCGGGTTTGATGCTGGTGGCACCGTCCTCCATTTTCGCCAACCGGGACTGGAGTGCGGTGAAGAGCTGGGTTTACCAGCTTACGAAGTATAAGGACGGCAAACTGGACGAAATCGCCAACGCCGGCTTTGACCTGGCGGTGATCGACCTGGCGCGGGACGGCAAGGATGCTTTCTTCACGCGCGAGGAAATCGCCGCGGTGAAGCAGCAGGGCGTCATCGTGTTGGCCTACTTCGAGATCGGCGCCATTGAGAACTACCGGCCAGAGTGGAAAGAGGTGGCGGAAGACTTGAAGGTCGGAGTAGTCAAAGGCTGGCCGAAGGAGCGGCTGGTGAGGTTCTGGGACGAGCGCTGGTGGCCGGTGGTCAAGGGGCGCGTGGACCAGGCGCTCAAAGCCGGCTTTGACGGCGCCTATCTTGACATGGTGACGGCTTATGAGGAGATCCCAGCCAAGGGGATGAAACGAGAGGAGCTGGCGCATAAGATGGTCGCTTTGATCAGCCGGCTCTCCCAGTACGCCAAGGCGGCCAATCCCCAGTTCAAGATCGTGCCGCAGAACTCTCCCGAGCTCTACAACTGGTCTTATTGGGACGGCAAACCGAATGAGACGTATATCAAGGCCATCGATGGACTGGGCATCGAAGACGTCTTCTACCTGGCTCACGACAAGCCGGCCACCGCGCGTTGGGCCAAGGAAAACCGCGACAACGCCCTGGCCATCAAGCAAGCCGGCAAGCTGGTGCTCGGGGTGGACTACGCCAAAACGCCTGCGTGCATCGCCGACGCTTACGCCAAGCAACGAGCCATAGGCTTTGTCCCTTACGTCACTGTGGTGCAACTTGACGTTGTGCGGCAGGAAACCGAGACGGAACGCGGGACCGCTGCGGGCGAGAAAGGAGATTCGGCGCCCGGCTCATCGGCTATCGCGGCTAGCGCCATTACTCCCGTTCCCGAAAAGGTGGCTCCGGCCATCGCTGACCGGCAGGACGCCCAAGTGCCCGATCGCGTGCACTTGACCGGCTGGGTCGGCACCCGCATCCAGGTCAACGAGTCCAACCGGCTGGCGAAGCTCGACCCAGCCCGCCTTCTGGAAGGCTATCGCAAACGCCCCGGCCGGCAAACCTGGGATGGCGAGCACGTCGGCAAATGGCTGCACGCCGCCACACTGGCTTGGGCCAACACCGGCGACCCCGCCTTGCGCGAGAAGCTCGATTACACGGCTGCCGAGTTGGTCAAATGCCAGCTCCCGGACGGCTACCTGGGCACCTACGAGGAGAGCAGCCGCTGGACGCAATGGGACGTTTGGGCGCACAAGTATAACCTCATTGGCCTGGTTACCTACATGCGCTACACGGGCAATATGGCCCCGCTGCCCACTTGCCGCCGCATGGCCGACTTGCTCTGCACCACGTTCGGGGACGAGCCGGGCAAGCGGGACATCATCCTGGCCGGACAGCACATGGGGATGGCGCCCACCAGCGTGCTTGAACCGATGGTGCTGCTTTACCGCCTGACCGGCGAGCCGCGCTACCTCGACTTCTGCAAATACATCTTGCGCGCCTGGGAACACCCCAATGGCCCCCATATCGTCTCCACCCTCCTGACCGAGGAGCGTGTGAACAAGGTCGGGAACGGCAAGGCTTACGAGATGCTCTCCTGCCTCAATGGCGCGCTGGAGTATTACCGCACCACCGGGGACCGCCAGCTTTTCGATGCTTGTCTCAATGCCTGGCAAGACATTGTGGACCATCGCCTCTACTTGACGGGCGCCGCCAGCTATCGCGAGTTCTTCCGCGACGACTTCGACCTGCCCAACGTCAACAACGTCGGCGAGACCTGCGTCACCGTGACCTGGTTGCAGTTCAATGCCCAGTTGCTGCGGCTGACGGGCGAAGCGCGCTTCGCTGAGCAGCTCGAACGGGTCGTGCTCAACCAATTGTTCGGCGCTCAATGTCCCGACGGTTCCGCGTGGGGCTACTACGTCCAGATGCAGGGCAAGAAGCCCTATAGCGCGACGCTCGACGGGCATTGCTGCCTCTCAAGCGGCCCACGCGGCATCTCCCTCATCCCGACATTCGCAGTGACCACCGATGCTGATGGAGTCGTGGTCAATCTCTACGACGAAGGCGTTGCCAATCTCCAGCTACGAGATGGTGCCGCGGTCAACGTCACGACGGCAACCAAGTACCCCGGCGACGACCGCATCCGCATAACCCTGGCGCCCAACGTCAAGAAGTCCTTCGCGCTCAAGCTGCGCATTCCTGCGTGGTGTGACAGTCCGGAGTTGCGGATGAATGACAAGCCGGTAAAAGCCGAGCGCGGGCCTGATGGCTATGTCGCGCTGCGCCAGGAATGGAAGAAAGGCGATTACGTTCAGCTCCGGCTCAAGTTAGAGCCGCGGGTGGTGGTCGGGGACCACAAGAACGAAGGCCGCATCGCGGTCCTTTATGGGCCGTTGGTGCTCGCCGCGGACGAGGCGCTGCTGGGAGACAAGGAATGTCCGCTCAGCGCTGTGGGCGTCTCGGATTCCAAGCTCGCCGCGCTCCATTTCACTCCCGAACCCGCGCCCGATAAGCTCAAGTCCTGGTCCGGTGCGGAGGTCTTCCGCATCACGGGCGTCGCCTGCAAGACGACCGGTTCTGTGAAGCAAGGCACGCCGCTGAAGGTCGGGCTGGTGCCGTTTGCCGACGCCGGCGCGACCGGTACCGCCTATAAGATCTGGCTCCCCTTCGAGGCGCCGCGCGCGAACCGCAACCTCCTGCTGGACGGCATTGAAGTTCGCTCGCGCAAACCCAATGCCGGGTCGATCATTGACGATAACCTCCAGACCATCGCCTCCACCTTTAACAGCAAACGCGCCCCGCAGGATTGGTTCGGGGTTGAGCTCGACGAGCCCGTCACCGCGGCGCGCATCGTGTTTGTCCACGGCAAGAGCTTCCACGACGGCGGTTGGTTTGACGCGGGTGCACGCAAACCGCGAGTGGAAATCCAATCCACCCCGAAGGGTTCGTGGGTGCCGCTCTGCGAACTGGCGGACTATCCCGCCACCACCGCCACCGACTCAGCCGGGCTCAAAGGCGGCGAGCGCTTTGCCTGCGAGTTGCCCAAGCCAGTCGAGCTCTGCGGCCTGCGCGTCATCGGCAAGCCCGCCTGCGGCGACAGCCCCAAGCAAGCCTTCTCCTCCTGCGCCGAGCTCCAGGCTTTCGCTCCGCAGCGTCAATGAGGGCCTCCATTATCACAGAGACCCTACTGGTGACCGCCGGTCCATAGCAGAAGCAGTCCTTCACCAGCGCCGTTCTCAGTATTGAGCCTTTTCTGCCCAGCCAGCCACCTTCAGGCGTGAGGGCATGGAGACGGTATGGGGACGGCAGGGAGGGGGTACGGGGGTGCTCCCATGTGGGTCGTACAACTATCTGGTATTGTTAAACTTACCAATGGATTACTGTACATGCCAAGTGTGTCTTTTGGACCGCCTTCATTCGCGGGTTCGCCCCTGACTCCGACGATACGATTCGAGCCCGTCTGCCCCAAAAGGCCCGTTTTCCCCGTTAATTCGCCTGTTTCTGGCGCATAACAGCCTCGCGAAGCTGCCCCAAGGGGTTGGGGCGCCCGCCGGAGCACCCGTTTCCTCTAATGTCAGGGCAAGAGGATCGAGATGCCGAAGCGAAATTGGGTGCTCCACCACGAGCCAGATATTTCTTCGAACTTTTCCCATTGACAGGAGGGCCGGGAAGGGCGACGGTTGCGCAATCGATTGCGTATAGAGTAATGAGAACAACCTAACGTGAAAGGCAGCGATATGAGACAAATCCCAACTGATAGGACAATGGTTTGCGCTTCAACTAACAATTCCTCCCTCAGCCTCCCAGCGAGACCCAGTTCGGCACATGGGCCCGTCGGGAGGATGCTCTTCATGCTTTTAGCAGCGGCGTTTTTTTCCCAGCTCACCTTGGCCTTGCCGAACTTTGACCCGTTTGCCGATGCGACAGCGAGCGGAGGGACCAGCTATAGCGCCGGCAGCACGTTGACGAATCAATTCAACCCGGCTCTGTTTACACCGTGGTATATGCGTGGTGGCATTGCTCCGGGCACGACGCCGCTGATCGCTTCGGGCAGTCTTGCTTACGCGGGTTTGCCAGCCTCGACGGGCAACAGTGCGTCGTTCAGTCCGGCCAACAGCACCAGCGCCTGCCTGGACCTGAACCAGCCCGCCGGTGGTCAACCCAACATGATCTTCTGTTCGTTCCTTCTGAAGATCACGGACCTCTCCGCCGTGCCGACGACCGCCGCGAACAATCCCATCACTGCCTTCACTGATGATCCTAGAACCAGTCTGGCCGGGAACCAGATTTTGCGCTTGGGCGGCAGGCTCGTGACGAAGCAAGTCACCAGCGGCACCTATGTGCTGGGCACAAGCAAGTCTGCCACCACCACCGAGTTCGCGTATGATTCGACTGTGCGCAACGTGGGTGACGTTCTATTCGTCGTCCAGGGTTATCAGCAAGCCGTCGGCGGCCCGACTAATGTGTACTTATGGATCAACCCCTCCTCGTCGAGCTTTGGCTCCAGTACGGCGCCCGCTCCGACGGTCTCCGCCACCGTTGGCAAGACCGCGCTGAACGCGGACGGCGCGCGGGGCTTCGCGCTGATGTGCCAGTTCCCCAGCGCGCCGAGTGGTGTAATTGACGATATTCGCCTGGGCATGGACTGGGCCACCGTCACCGGCGGACCGGGCATTTACGCGGCGCCCACGAATCAGACGTTCAACGCGGGAGACACGGCGACGCTCAAGGCCGGCGCATTCGGCGGCACGCCGCTCAGTTTCCAATGGCAAAAGAACGGAGGCAACCTGAGTGACGGCGGAAACATCTCCGGAGCGACGACGGCGACGCTTACCCTCAGCAACCTACTCGCGGCAGATGGGGCAACCTATTCGGTGGTAGTCAGCAACAGCTACAGTGTCGCCACCAGTGCGGGGGCCACGTTGACCGTCAACGACCCGTGGATCACCGTGCAACCAACAAACCAGGCGGTGAACCCCGGTGGGACGGCGGTGCTTCAGGTCGCCGCAGTCGGCACACCGACGTTGACCTACCAGTGGTACATGAACAGTTTGCCTCTATCGGACAACGGGCACATTTCCGGCTCGCTGACCAACAAGCTGACGGTCTCCAACTTTACCTCAGCAGATGTGGGCACGTATTATGTGATCGTGTTCAACGGCCTGGGGTCCAGCATAACCAGCAGCAACGCTGTCATAGGGCTCACCGATCCCTCTATTTCAGTCCAACCGCAAAGCGTCACCAACATCTACGGCACTACCGCGACCTTCCAAGTGACCCCGTCGGGCACTGCGCCATTTAGCTATCAGTGGCATAAGGCAGGGTTTGGTGATTTGAGCGACGTGGGCAATATCTCCGGAAGCCATACCGACGTGCTGATCATCGCAAGTGTGGCCAGTCCCGATAGCGGAACGTACTCCGTGACTGTAACCAACACGCTTGGGGCGTGGGCGGACAGCGCCCCGGCCGTGCTGACGGTAAGAGACCCGGCGATTACCACGCAGCCGGTGTCCACGACCAATCTCTATGGAACGACGGCCACCTTTCATGCCGTGGCGGTTGGCACGCCCGGCTTGACTTATGTATGGAACAAGAACACCAGTATTCTTTTCGACGACGGGATCAAGTACTTCGGCGCCTCCACCGACACGTTGAGCATATCGAACGTCGTCGCCGGGGACCAGGACGCCTATAGCTTGACGGTGTTCAACGGGAATGGCGCGTCGGAGGTTAGCGTCCCTGTGACGTTGACGGCGGTCGCTCCGCCATCTCCGATAGCCATCACGGCACAACCCACGCCGCGCAAGGTGTTGGCCGGGTCAAAGACGGTCCTGGCGGTGGGTTACACGGGTTCGGCGCCGCAGTTCCAGTGGCAGTTCGCGGGCAGCGACGTGCCGGGCGCGACAGCAGCCGCTTACGTGCTGACGAATGTGCAGCCGGGGGTCACCGGGAGCTACCAAGTCATCGTGTCCAACTCCATCAACGCGCAGACCAGCGCCCCTGCGGTGGTCTCGATAGTCGGCTCCTTGCATCTTTACCCGACGAACGTGGTGGCCATCCGCGTCGGGGATGGGGCCCAGGGGTTGACGACGCACGGTAATTCGATGTTCCTGGACCAATGGGCGCCCGACGGCAGTTATCTGACCACGATGAGCCTGCCCGACAGCGGGCCGACGAGCCTGGTGGCGATCGGTCCGACGGTGACGGTCACGCCGTCATCGGTGACGGGCAACGGCTTGTCACGCTCCGCCAATGGGCGCTTTCTGGTCTTCGGCGCGTATAACACCAACTTGAGTTTTACGGCAGACTTGCAGAGCGCCAGCGCCGCGACCGTTCCACGCGGCATTGGACTGATTGATGATCAGGCCCAATACACGCTGGCGATTTCCAGCAGCAGCACGTCCAGCGGGAACTTCTGGCGCGGCGCGGCCAACGACGGCACCAACAACTATTGGGGTTTCGCGCGCACATCGAGTACCTATTATTTCGGCTTCGATGCGCCGGGGCTAGTCATTCAAAGCGATTGGTCGAACCTGCGCTCGATGGCCATCTTCAACGGTCGCCTTTATGGTGTTTCAGCCGTGACCGCCAAGACCGGAGTGATGAGATTCGCGGGCCTGCCTACGGCCGCGGAGACCGTCGAGGTGGTGATTAACACGGGCAGCAACTTTTCGTCCGACTGCGAGGTCAGCCCGGACGGGAACCTGATTTACGTCGCCGACTGCAATGTGTCCGGTGCCGGCGGCGGCATCCAACGCTGGCAGTTCGACGGCTCGACCTGGAGCCTGGCTTACACGTTGAGCGACAGTCTGCCCGGGGGCGCCTACTACGTGACGGCTGACTTCAGTGGCGCCAATCCCGTGGTCTATGCGGTCACTACCGACCAGGACAATAACCAGATCGTGAGAATCTCCGACACCGGGTCAGGCTCCACCGGCACCGTGGTTGCCTATGCCGGCGCCAATCAAAACTTCCGTGGCCTGCGCCTGGGGCCGTCAGCGACATCGAACACAACCCAGCCGCTGCTCTCCGAGACGCTGGGCGCCGGCGCGGTCATTCTCAACTGGGGCGGCTCGTTCTTCCTCCAGTCCGCCACTAACGTGACGGGGGTTTACGGGGATGTGATCAATGGCACCCGGCCTTACACGAACGCGGATTCCGCCGGTCAGACCTTCTTCCGTTTGCGCCAGTAAGCGCTCGAATAAGGACGCAGGCAAACGTAGGAAGAACTCAGATTATGCGGCGACGATGGCCAGAAAGAACAAAGGGTGGTGCTCAAGACACGGAGCGCCGCCTGCCAAGCCGCCTCGGTCGGGGATGCTTGAGCAGGACTCAAATCGGGTTCCAGTCAGCCGCCCTCGGGCGTGGTTTTACGCTGATCGAACTGTTGGTGGTGATTGCGATCATCGCCATCCTGGCGGCCCTGCTCCTCCCGGCCTTGGCGCGAGCCAAGGAAAAAGCCAACCGGGCGGGCTGCAAATCCAACATGCGGCAGGTTTCGTTGACAGCGATCATGTATGCGGGGGACAACGCCGACAAGTTTCCCAGCGCTGTCTGGAATCCCCCATCGGGCGTCCAGTCCACTCACGCAGTGTGGCTGCCGACCAATACCTATGACTATTTTGTCACCACCGCTCGTGTCAGCACAAATTGTCTCTCGTGCCCAAATCTAGCTCGGGTAGGGTCGTGGTTTTGGTTTAAACCGGACCGGGTGCGCGTGGGATACTTTTGCCTCTGGAGCGTGCCAACCGAGATTGATACGCGGCCTCGGGATGGGAATTACGGTTCGACGCCCTGGCCTTGGGATTCTCCGAAGAAGACGACAGATAACGCTACCCCTTATACCGTGCTGTTGGCGGACATCATCAGCACCGGGATTGACACTTTCGACAGCCAGGTGGATGTCACAGTCGCTCCCCACAGTTCCGGGGGGCTGCGCCATGCCACCGGCAGTCCCCCGCCGACAGCCCTCGGGTCCGAGGGTGGCAATATAGGCTCCATGGATGGGTCGGTTCTGTGGCGCAAGCAAATGTTCATGCACTTGCGTTGGACATTTTGGAACCCGAGTCCTGTGCAAGGTGACTACATGGGTTACTGGTGAGTCCGTTGCGAGGCCGAATGGGGTGACTCCTTGATGAGCGGAAGGACTGGATTACATATATCGCCGCGTGGGGGCGTGCGGCCTGCATCGACAAGAGTGCCGCCGCGCGGCCTCACCTGACGCTCTTTCCAACAATCTAAACCATCAACAATCAAACAAACCATGCAAGTTCCAACTCAAATACACAGGTCATCATCCAACGCATCCAGCTGCAGAACGAAACGTGCTGCGGACGGACACCACAGCAAAACCAACAGACACATTCTGGGTCGCCCAAAACCGCTGCTCCAGTTCTGTCTAGCCGGCCTGCTGATTTGCCTGGGCCTGGCCCAAAAGGGTTCGGCCCAAATACCACTCCTGCGCTACAGCTTCGATGAAGTCACAGGTCCGGCGCTGGATACCAGCGGCAAGGACCTGCAGGCCAACGGCACCTTTTCGGGCACTGGCACTCGCACGACAACAACGCCGGGAGGCTATCCCGAAGGCGCCTTCGACGCGGGCACGGGCGGCGGGGGCTTCATCACCGCAGGCGACGCGGACAAATTGGACGCACTGCAAAAGTTTACGTTAACCGCCTGGATCAGGCTGTATGGCACTCCCGTCAACGGACAGTTTCTCATAAGCAAACGAGATGTCGGCAATACCACCGGTTTCGTCTTGTTGTATGGGGTGCCTTCGGGAGGCGCCACCGTCATGGACGCAACTAATTTCAGCATCAAGCTGCGGGTGGGCACTTTGGCTGCATCCGGCACGTCAGCCGACCTTAACGCTGATCACGCCTGGATTTTTGTGGCGGCGACCTATGATGGGACAGCCGCTACCTCCAACTTGAAATTCTACAATGGGGGACCCGCGACTGCGGTTGGGTCCGCCACCACGAAGACTTACAACGCCGGAACCCCGCCTGCGAACTCAGAGTCTTTTCAAATCTGCGCCATGGCTTCTGCCGCGGCCACCGTTTCGGTGATGGTGGACGATGTGCGGGTCTATACCAACGTGCTTTCCCAGGCCCAGTTGGAGACGGTGCGTCAGTCCAATCTGCCGCCTACTCTGTGGTGGGACAGAAGCGGAAGCACCGCGGGGGCAACGAACGGCCCCGATGGTGTCGCCAATGGCGTGTGGAGCGGAAGCGGAGTTTGGGCAGCCAACAACAACTGGAGCATTTCGTCGGCGGGCACTTTTTCGCCCCAACAGTGGAGTGATGGCAGCATCGCTATATTCGCGGCGGGCTCCGACGCGACGGGAAGCTACACGGTAACGGTTAGCAACGCCCCGACGGCCAGCGCCATCAACATTGAAGAAGGCGCGGTGACATTTGCGGGCTCTGACGTTAATAGTTTCGTCACGCTTACGGGGGAAACCATTGATGTGGCCAGCGGAGCCAGTGCCAGTTTTGGCCCGGTAACCATCGCTGGGACCGCCGGCCTGACGAAGACCAACGCGGGCACGTTGACATTGAATGCGGCCAACAGCTACAGCGGTGACACCACTGTCAGTGGGGGCACCTTGGCGCTCGGGCCCAGCGGTTCCATCAACGGGGTTGTGACCGTGGCGAGCGGCGCGACGCTGATGGGCCGGGGCACCATCAATGGGTTGGTGACCGTGGCGAGCGGCGCGACGCTGGCCCCAGGCAGCTCCGTGAGCACGATCACCTTTAACAACGGTTTGATTCTGGCCGGCAACCTCTTCATCGAGGTGGACAAGACGCTCTCTCCCTCCAACGACTTGGCGGTCGTGACGGGCACGCTGACGAATGCCGGCACCGGCACCCTCACCGTGACGAATCTGGGCGCCACGCCGCTGGTCGCAGGCGACAGCTTCACGCTCTTTAGCCAACCGCTCACCAACGGCAGTGCGCTGACAATTGTCTCAGATGGCGGGGTGGTGTGGACCAACAAGCTCGAGGTGGATGGCAGCATTCAAGTGGTATCGGCTCCGTCGGCGGGCCAGGCCTACCTGCAATGGGGGGTGACCGGCGGGAACAGTCTCGGCTTCACGTGGACGAATGCTAATGTCAAACTGCAGGCCCAGACCAATGCCGCTGGAATCCAGCTCGGCGACACCAACTGGTTCGATTATCCCGGCGGTGGCAGCAGCCCCGTGAACGTGACGATTGACCCGGCCAATCCATCGGTTTTCTTCCGGCTGCGCTCGCAGTAGGACCCGGTTGGATTACCACCCAGCCACAATGTAACTGTGCGAAACAGCACTCTTCACCTTCTTTGCGCGGGCGTCGCAAGTCTGCGTTATGTTTCGCCCCCATTGTGGCTGGCCTGTTACGGGCCACGATCAACACAAGGATTGACGATGGAGAAGGCGAAAGGCAACCTAGCGTGGGTGCTGGTGGTGGTTCCCGAGGCTAGATAATGCTAAAGCCAAAGGGAAAGAACCTTCCACACATCCCGATGAAGCGAACAATGGTTTGCGGCACATGATGCACGACAATTCTGACCCAGGGCCCCCGGAGGTGCCCAGCCGAGCGCAACCGACTCTGCAACGCATCGCCGATGAATGCGGGCTCTCGGTCACGACGGTTTCCCGGGTGCTGAGCGGCCAAGCCAGCCGCTACCGCATCAGCAAGCAGACGGAAACGACTATTCGCAAGCTGGCCAAGGATTCCAGCTTCGTGCCCAATCAACTGGCCCGAGGCTTGCGCCTGAAGAAGACTCTCACGATTGGGTTGGTAATACCGGATATTTCCAACCCGTTCTTCGCAGGGATCGCCCACCAGGTCATCGTCGGGACCCGCAAATACGGTTATTCAGTCATCTTGTGTGACAGCCAGGACGATACCAATTTGGAGGTGCAGTCGCTCGAACTTCTCCAGAGCCGGAGCGTCGAAGGGGTGGTGCTTTGCCCGGCGGGCTTGTCAGGAGAACATCTGGCGGCATTCGTGGGCGGCAGGCTGCCGATCGTGCTGGTGGACCGCTTTTTCCCCGGCATACCCCTGCCCTATGTAAGTTCGGACAACGTCGCTGGCGCGAAGCAGGCAACGGAACTGCTGATCGCTAACGGCCATCACCGCATCGCCTGTTTGCAGGGAGTTCACGGGACCGCTCCCAACGAGTCCCGCGTCCGCGGCTACAAGGAAGCGCTGGCGCATCATCACCTCCCCATTGATGCCGATCTGATCGTAGGGGACAGTTTCACCGAACAGAGCGGTTACATCGAGACCAAGCTGTTGCTGAGGACCGAGCTGGGGGTGAAGGCCATTCTGGCCCTGAGCAACTTGAATGCGCTTGGGGCGATCCGCGCGTTGACCGAAGAAAAGCGCCGCATCCCTGAGGATGTCTCCA
>OCZT010003012.1_pt1 | contig 17343 bp, 14 predicted proteins | sample 1539031 | NCBI WGS metagenome assembly OCZT01 (sample SAMEA3539308, study PRJEB22396) | soil metagenome | biome: tundra; feature: field; material: soil | place: USA | collected 2010-05 | depth 0.15 m | reverse complement strand
ACCTGCTGCGTCAACGCGTCGATCTGAGCCTGCTGCGCCGCCATCTTCTCTTGCAACTCGCGGATCGCAATCGCTTCCCTGGATTCTTCAACCTTCTTAATCTTCGCGGTCCTGGCCTTCTTCGTCTTCGTGGCCGTTGTTGACCGGGCAGTTGTGTCGGTCTGCGCATGCAGCGACAGGGAGCCTATCACCAGCATCGCCGCCATCGCCGCTTGTAGTTGCTTCTTCATGGGACCTCGCTAAAAAGCTGTTGGAAGCGGAAGAACGCGCGACATTCTTCGGGCAGCAACGCCCAGCCCGCGCAATTCCCCTGCTCGTTCTTTTCTTTGAGCTTGTCAAAAGTTTGTGAATACAGGACAAAATTTCCGGCTCATTCTGTTGAATTCAACGAAATTAACCCGGCATTCACATAGATTGAGCAGCAATGGGCCACCGCTTACAAAGAAAGCGGTTGGCCCGGTTCAGGCCGACTGGTTTACCGTAGGGTCATGTTGATTTACCGATCCGGCTGGGCCCCGCTGGTAGTTTCGCTCCTTTTCACCTGCGGAACACCACAGAGCGAAGCGCAGGCGCTGAAGTTGATTCCAATCCCTCGCGAAGTGAGTGCCAGCGCCGTGCAACCGCTCGCTGGCGGCGTGCAGGCCAATTGCGCAGCTCCCTGCGCAGCGGAAGACGCCTCCGCCATCGACGAGCTGAAGACCTGGTTCGCAACCCAGGGCATTCCGGTAAACACAACTTCATCCGTGAACATCCTGGTCGCGCGATATGGGACCTCGCTGGCGAACTCCATCTATACCGGCGCCCTGCCGCAAGGCACCCCGGCCGCAGCCGAGATGCCCGAGGAGATGAAACCGGAAGGCTACGCGATTATCCCCGACGGAAAGGGTCTCGCGTTGACGGCTGCGAGCGATGCAGGCATCTTCTACGCGCTGCAAACTGTCAAGCAGCTGGTGACCGGATACGGCGTCAATGCGGTGCTACACCTGGCGAAAATCCGCGACTGGCCGACGATGAAGTACCGCGGGCTCGATGACGATCTGTCTCGCGGCCCGGTAACAACGCTCGAGTTCGAGAAGAAACTGATCCGGACGATTGCCGCGTACAAGATCAACCTCTACTCGCCGTACTTCGAGCACACCGCTGCGTATTCCTCCAACCCTCTGATCGCGCCTCCCGGCGGAGCCATCAGCGCGGCGGATGCTGCCGCCCTGGTCGCTTATGCCCGCCCCTATCATGTCACCATCGTGCCCGAACAGGAGGCCTTCGGACACCTGCGCAACGCGCTTATCTGGGAGCAGTATCAGCCGCTCGCCGAGACGCCGCATGGTGCCGTGCTGGCCCCCGGGCAGCCGGGTTCGATCGCCCTCATCAAGCAGGAATTTACCGAGCTCGCGGCTGAGTATCCGGGCCCCTTTCTGCATATCGGCGCCGATGAGACGGTGGACCTGGGAGTGGGGCAGACCAAAGCCGATGTCGACGCGCGCGGGCTCGCACCGGTGTATCTGGACTTCATGCAACAGGTCGTAACGGCGCTACAACCGCTGCACCGACGAATGCTGTTTTGGGGGGACATCGCGCAGGACTCGCCTGACCTGTTGAAAGGGCTGCCACAGAGCTTCAAGGATTCGACCATCGCGGTCGCCTGGGGGTACAACCCGGAGCCGAAGGGATTCGCGAAGTTCCTGACGCCATTTACAAACGCGGGCTTTGAAACCTGGGTTTCGCCCAGCGTGCATAACTTCCGTGTGGTGTATCCGGACAATAATCTCGCGCTGCTGAACATCCAGCAGTTCACGCGCGACGGCCAACGGTCGGGATCGACCGGGCAGCTCAATACGATCTGGAACGACGATGGCGAAGGACTCATCAATCAGGATTGGTATGGCATCCTGTTCGGCGCGGCGGCGGCCTGGCAGCCGGGAGAATCCTCGATTGAAATGTTCCAGCAGAGTTACGGCCAGGTGTTCCATGGCGATATGTCAGGGGCGTTGGACCAGGCGCACAAGGAGTTGATGGCAGCGCACGCCGTATTAAAGGACGAAGCACAGGTGGGCGACGCAACCAACAATATCTTTTGGCTGGATCCGTGGTCGAAGGATGGCCAGAAGATTGCCGCCGAGGTGCGACCTTACACGCACGATCTGCGGACGCATGCAGAGGCGGCTCTAACGCTGATTGCGCATGCCCGTGCCACGGCTGGGCCGAATCCGGTGGGAACGGCGGGCGGTCCAGCCCAGGCATCCACGATGTACGACGCTGCGAAATATGGCGCCGCGACGAGTGCGCTGCGCGAGCCGGATGCGGTCGATGCGTTGGAGTTGGGCGCGCGGCGAATGGACTTCATCGGCCTGAAATTTCAGCTTGCCGACGAGATGGCGGCGGGATATGCGCGCGCCCTCGCGGCCTCGACCAGCACGGATAAGAAAATACGCGGTACCGTGAACCGTGAACTCAGCGACCTCAACGGAGCGAACGGTCGCATTCAGGACATGCGCAACGGATATACACTGCTGCGCGACTTGTATGAGTCCGCATGGCTGCGCTCCAATCGGCCTTACTGGCTGCGGAACGTGTTGGCGCAGTACGACTACACGACCCAGATATGGCTTGCACGCGCGGATAAAGTGCACACCGCCCAGCGTCAATGGAGCGAGACCAGAACGCTACCGGCTGCGGACGATCTGGGCATTCCATCGGCCCCCGGGATTCCCCTGGCACCGCAGGGGGCGCCAGCGCCGCCAGTGAATCCTTAGAGGCACGAGATATGACGTTTAAGACGTTCGATCGCATTGCGCAGGTTAGCTTGAGAAACGCGCTGTGGCTCGAGGCAAGCTACCTAGAGGACCTTCCGGATAAGCATTCGCTCCGCAAAGCCTTCGGCTTGGTTCGGAGGGCAGTAAAGCTAGGCTTGAGAGACGCGCGGGGGAGTCTAGCCTATGCTTATGACCGCGCGGATAGTGTTCGGCCGAGCCGTAGAATGGCCGTTCACTGGTATCGCAAGGCCTGGCGGAGCGGATCGTCGGGGGCCGCAAGGAACTTAGGGATCACAATGCGAATGGAAGGTCGGACAACCTCTGCCATCCTCTGGTTTCGCAGGGCAATCGCTGCCGGTGACCCGGATGCCAGGTTTGACCTTGCGAAGATGCTGCTGGAGGATCCAGACCGTTGCGTTGAAGCAGTCCGGCTTCTGAGAGAGTACGTTGCGCGTGGACCGCAGGAGATATATGAGGTCCGACCGCCAGGCGAGAATGGCCCACGCGTTCGCCTGGACGTTCGCCTAGAAGACGAAGACTTCGAAGAAGCGAAGCGGCTTCTGCAAGAATTGAAAGGTTCGATTAGTGCCTAAGGCAATCACAGCACGTTGCCTGACAACCGAATCCGGATCGGTTGAGTTTCCCGTAATCACTGTCGCGGATGACGGTACGATTTCCGAAATTGGCTCCGATCCGCAGACCCTCGCGCATGAGACGGGCACGCTCACCCCCGCGTTCTTCGACATACATGTCCATGGAGCGGCAGGCCACGACGCGATGGAGGGAACGCCACAGGCGCTTGCCCGAATCGGGCGCTTTCTTGCTACCAAAGGAGTTGCACATTATCTCGCGACGACAGTCACGGCGCCCGTCGATCGGACAATGCGGGCGCTCGAAGGCATAGCGGACGCCATCGAGGCCACCGGTTCCGCCGACGATCTTCCTAAAGCACAGCCGGTGGGCATCCATCTCGAAGGGCCGTTTATCTCGCATGCAAAGCGAGGCGTCCATCCACCGTCACACATCCAGCCCCCCTCCGTCGCGCTGTTTGAGAGAATGCGGCAGGCCGCCCGCGGTCACATTCGTTTGATGACCATTGCACCGGAGATGGCGGGCGCGCTGGACCTGATCGAATATGCAACTGAAGCAGGAACACATGTAAGCCTCGGGCATTCGGATGCCACCGCTGAGCAGACGCGCGCGGCGATCAAGGCAGGAGCCACCAGCGCCACGCATACCTTCAACGCGATGCGGCGGCTCGACCATCGCGAGCCGGGAATCGCCGGTGTAGTGCTCGACGCAAACGAACTGTGCGCAGAACTGATCTGCGACGGCATTCATGTGGCGCCGGAGTTTGTCCGAATATGGCTGCGCGCGAAAGGTGACGAGCGGGCGATTCTGGTGACCGATGGCATTTCAGCAACCGGCATGCCTGAAGGAAATTACTCGCTCGGCGAGTTCGAGGTGACCGTGAAGGACGGGAAGTGTCTGCTGACGAGTGATCTACAAGCAGGGGTCGAGACGCTGGCGGGTTCCGTTCTGACGATGGACCGCGCAGTTGCGAATGTGCGGCGCTTCACCGGAGCAAGTCTGGCAATAGCCGTTCGTCTGGCAAGCCGAAATCCCGCGCGAATGCTTGGACTCAACCGGCTGGGGGACATTGCTGTCGGACTCCCTGCGAACTTTAACGTGTATTCCGTAGATGGCAATCTGCAACAGACGATACTGCGTGGTCGATCGGTGGAACCAGACAATTCCCAAGCCGTGCGAGCGAGGATAATCTGAGGAGGCAAAATGCACTACCGCACTTCCGTCGTCATGATCGCGCTACTTGTCGCTGCCGTGCCTGCTGCCTTCGCCGCGTCGAGCGTTGAGAAGATCAGAAACGAAAAAGTTCTGGTCACCGAGAACACGCTCTCGCCGGGGGGCTCGGAAACCCCACCCGGCACGCTGCCCAGCATGATTGTCTACTTGGTGGACGGAACGGCCCAGACTAGCCTCTTTGAAGACAAGCCTTACAAGGAGACCGTTAAGGCGGGTGAGACGGTCTTCCAACCGGCCGAAGCGGGACGCATCAAGAACGCAGGTTTGTCGCCATTGCACTTCGTGCGCATCAAGTTCTTGACTACCGGTAGCCCGCACACATGGGGCATGTCGGGCCTATCGCCGCATTACGTGATGCTGCTCGAGAACCAGTATGCGCGCGCTTATGACATCAAGATTCCCGCGCAGACCTTCGAACCGCAGCATACCCACCATGACCGCGTCGTCGTCTGTCTCTCCGGCGCCCAACTCGAGCACATCTTGCCCACTGGAGAAATCCAGCCTTCGACGCTGAAGACGGGCGAAGTGGTCTGGCGGCTGGGAGCGACGCACACCGGACATAACCTCGGTCAGACGAATCTTTGGGTGATCGCCGTTGAGCCGAAATAGTAACGTGCTGATGAAACGAACACTTGCGCACTCATCCTATCCATCAGTCCGCAAAGTCCTGGTGTACATCACCATCCTGCTTGCCGTTCGTACGACCATGCAGGCGCAGGCGACAGCACCGACGACAGGGCGTCAGCTCTTCAATATCGTGGCCTACGGTGCGAAGAGCGACGCCTCCGCGCCTGCAACCGAGGCTTTCCGCCGAGCCATACAGGCTGCAAAAGCTGCCGGAGGCGGCACGATCTATGTGCCTCCCGGCAAGTACGCAACGGGCCCAATCGAGTTGTTCAGCAACATGACGCTCGATGTCGACGCTGGCGCGACAGTTGCGTTCCCTGTCGCTCCCCTTCCATTCGAGAAAACGCGCTATCTGGGTGTTGATGCGCTAGCCCCCATGGCGTTGATCGGTGGGCGCAATGTCGAAAATGTGGCAGTCACGGGACGCGGCATTCTGACAACCGGCCTCTACGAAGAGTGGGGCAAGGCTTATGGGCCAGCATCCGTTATCCCCGAAAAGTCCGAAAACGCGAACGGCCCTCAATGGGACCATCTTCTGAAGTCGCTCGAAGCCGGACATCCGGTCTCCGAAGCAGAGTACCGTGAAGCTGCGCCGGAGCTCCGCCCCTCCTTTATTTACTTCGCGAACGCGAAGAATGTGCTGGTGGAGAACGTGCGAATCATCGGTGCCCCAATGTTTGTCGTGCATTTGCTCTACTCCGAAAACGCGACCGTTCGCAACGTCATCATCGAGGCATATCCAGGCCCGCACGTGAACGGTATCGTCGTGGATTCCAGCCGCTTTGTTCGCATTTCAGACAATTACATCGATACCGGTGACGACGGAATTGTGATCAAGGCCGGTAAAGACGCAGATGGATTGCGCGTGAATCGCCCCAGCGAAAATGTGACCATCACTAATTGCACCGTACACCACGCCCACGGCGCAGTCACGATTGGAAGTGAGACGTCCGGGAGCATTCGGAATGTCGTAGCCAGCAACATCACCGCCGTCGATACAGAGAACGGCATTCGCATCAAGAGCCGGCGGGGCCGGGGAGGCGTTGTCGAGGACGTGCGCTTCGACAACTGGACTATGGAAAACGTCGGCACAGGAATCGTGGTCACAAGTTACTACGTCATGGGGGGCGAAGGCGCGACGGCCGAGCAACTCGTCTCCAGGCGCACCCCGATCTTTCGGAACATCGCCATCAGCAACGTGACCATCCATCACGTGATGAGGGCCGCAATTGATATCGAAGGACTCCCCGAGATGCGCATCGATTCGCTACGCCTGACGGATATCTTCGGCTCCGGCAAGACAGGGTTACTCGCGACTTACACGGACGGCATGGAATTGCACCATGTGTACGTGAACGCCGAGGGAGGTCCGGCATTCGCGATCGAGAATGCCTCCAACCTGCTGCTCGACGATGTGACGAGTGGGAAGCCTATCCCGGAGGCACCAGTGATGCGGCTTACGAAAAGTCCAGGAGCGATTCTGCGAGACAGTCGCGCTTTCCCGGGAACGGAAACATTTCTTTCAACTGGTATTGGGGAACTGAAGTCTGTGTCACTTTCGAACAACATTCTGGAAAACGCCAAAACGCAGACTGAACAACACTGAGCGGAATCGGAACCTGCCGATGGAATGCTTGACGGCGATGGTGATCCTTTATACTCTTGCCCCCAAAGCCGCAGCCGTTTTCGACGGTGCTCAGCGGAAATGTCGACGGTTGTCATAAGCGTTACGCGGTACGGAGGGCAGAGGGAATGGCGAAGCTGGGCTTTTTAGGGCTGGGAATCATGGGTGGACCGATGGCGCGCAATCTGATTCGCGCGGGGCACGATGTGGCGTTGTGGTCCCACTCGGAAGGAAAGGCAGAGCAGTTGGCCAAGGAGGGAGCGACGGCCTGCGCAACGCCGGCGAAAGTTGCTCAGCAGAGCGAGTGCGTCTTTCTTTGCGTGGGGAACACGAGAATGTCGACCGAGGTGATCCTCGGGCCGCAGGGCCTGGCGGCGGGACGCTCAGGCGCGCTGACGATTGTGGATTGCAGCACGGTGTCACCTTCGGAGAGTCAGAGGATCTCGGCAGAACTCGCGACACAGGGCATCGACTTTCTCGATGCGCCTTGCTCGGGATCGAAGGGCGGTGCCGAGAGTGCTTCGCTGACGTTCATGGTGGGCGGCGCCGAGGCAGTCTTCGAGCGGGTGCGGCCATACTTTGAAGCGATGGGCAAGCTCCTCTACTACTGCGGTGCTTCCGGCATGGGACTGCAGGCGAAGCTCTCGCAAAACATGATCCTGGGAAACCTGCTGCAGGCCTTCAACGAGAGTTTTGTGCTCAGCACAAAGGCAGGAGTGCCACCGCGATTGATGCTGGAGATCATCAACAACAGCGCGGCCCGATCAGGTCTCGTGGCTCTGAAGGCTCCCCTGATATTCGAGCGAAACTTCGAGCCAAACTTCTCCGTCAAGTGGCTGGAGAAAGATATGGACCTGATGTTGCAGTCCGCTGCCGAAAAGAATGTTCCTACTCCCCTCACGGCGCTCTCGAGACAACTGTTCCGTACCGCGATCGCCCAGGGTTATGGGGAAGACGACATCTGCGGTTCGATCCGGGTGTTGGAGAAGCTTGCCGGCTGCGAGGTCATCTCAGAGCCTCCCTCTGAAGTCGTGAAGCCGTCCTGAGGGAGCCGATGATGCATCCCATTTCGAAGAACTTGGCTCGGGCAATTGTTCCGGTTCTCTTGTCTGGATGGTGTGGAGGTACGATCGCGCAAACTCCGGCATCTGAGAGCAGAGCCTTCTTCAACATCGTGGACTACGGTGCGCGCACGGATGGCTCAGCGAGTTCAACCGAGGCCTTTCGCCGCGCCATCGAGGCCGCTCAGAAGGCGGGCGGCGGAACCGTCTATGTGCCGGCTGGCAACTTCTCCACCGGACCCATCCAGATGGTCAGCAATCTGACCCTGTTCTTCGACGCGGGAGCGATAGTCCGTTTCCCCGCGACCGCGCTTCCGCTCACGCCAGGTCGCCAGCAAGGCATCGAGACGCCTACGCCAATCCCCTTGATTGGCGGACACGGTCTGGAGAATGTAACCGTAATGGGCCGGGGCGTATTGACCACCAACAATGCTGACTGGATGAGGCTACACGCGCGGGCGCTGCGATCGGTTGCGGACGCCGGCAGCGCCAACGGAGCGAACTGGGAACATTTGCTACAGGCTCTGGAGGCACAGAAGCCAATCTCCGACGAAGAGTATCGCGCGGCTGCTTCGGAGCTGCGGCCATCGTTCGTCCGCTTCATGAACAGCAAAAACATTCGTATCGATGGCCTGCGTTTCATCGGATCATCGATGTGGACCATACACCTTCTCTATAGCGAGAACGCGGTGATCGAAAACCTTGTCATCGAGACCTATCCCGGCGTTCACGCCGACGGCATTGTCGTCGATTCAAGCCGCTTCGTGAAGCTGGCCAACAACTATATCGATGCTGGAGACGACGGACTTGTCATCAAGTCAGGCAAGGATCGCGACGGGTTGCGTGTGAACCGCCCAACCGAGAACGTTACAATCACCAACTGCACGGTCCACCACGCACAGTCCGCGCTGGCGATCGGAAGCGAGACATCGGGAAGCGTGCGCAACATTGTGGCAAACAACATTACGGTCAAAGATACCGTGAATGGTATCCACCTAAAGAGCCGTCGCGGCCGGGGCGGCGTCGTAGAAAATATTCGATTCGACAACTGGACAATGGAAAATGTCGGCCAGGCGATTACGATCTCCGATGCGGGTTACCAGATGGAGGGAGAGGCGCCGGACCCGGGCGCAGGGGCCGCGACTGAACGAACACCAAGCTTCCGAAACATCGCAATCAGTCATGTGACGATCAATGGCGCGCGCGGCTTGATAGACGTCAGCGGAATTCCGGAGATGCCGACTGCGAGCGTTCGTATCAGCGATGTCATAGGGACAGGGCGGCGCGGCCTGACCGGCTCCTACACGGATGATCTTGAGTTGCACAATGTTCAGTTGAATGTGGATGCCGGACCGGCTTTCCAAATGACGCATGCCACAAATCTTGAGCTCGACGATGTCAGCACGCGAAAGCCGATCCAAGGCACGCCTGTCATCCGGCTAGAGCAGACGCCGGGAGCGGTGGTTCGGAATAGCAGAGCGTATCCCAACACCGGCGTCTTCCTCTCAACGCCGGAAGGAGAACTCAACGGAATCGTCCTGCAAGCGAATCTTCTCGCCAATGCGGCCATCCCGTCCGCAACGGGCCCATCTTCGAACTGGCCTCCTGCCGTAGCCAGGACGAAGGAGTCCTGCCTGGTGCAGTTCGATGTGGATCGCAAACATCCGACCGAGGTTGGGGACGAGGCGAAGATCTGCCTGAATCTCATGGCATCGGATCTCAGACGCCATCCCACTCTGGTGCTGGCGCTGATTGGGAATACTGGTACGCCGGATGCGATGGGAACAGCCGTTCGAACAAGCGAGGCAGACGCATCGCAGCGGGCACGCAACAGCAGGGATTACCTGGTCAGAGAAGGGAAAATCAATCCGTCACGAATCCGCATTTACATCGGAGAGCCGAAGATGGAAGGCCCTGAAGATATCGACAAAATCGAAGCACAGATGGTTGCGGGAACCATGGTCGAAGGCAACGTCGAGACAATCCTGATTCCGGCGGGCGCGACGCTGACGTACAGCGGCCTGACTCCGATCAAGTAGATGAACAGATCATCAAGTAGCCCAGCCGCCTCATTGCTCAAGTACGCGGTTTCACAGCGGAACGTTCTGCCGACCACAAGAGAGGAAACGATAAGATGACGAACAATTACAAGGTAAAGTTACTTGCAGCGGTCCTGGCGGCCGCAGGTGTGTTGTGCGCGCAGGAAACACGTAGAACTACCAAGAACCCGTCGCCGAATCCGAAGGATGACAGCAAGCCAAATAGCGCTTCGGTTCCAGACGCGTACGCGTTGACCGGCCACTTCGAAAGGATCGTCGTGATCCGCTTGAAGAACAAGGCGAACCTGCTGGCAGGGATCACCAAGGTGGTGAAGGAGCAACATATCCAGAATGGTGTTTTCCTTTCCGGGATCGGATCGCTGCGGGGCTATGAAGTTCACTCCGTAAGCAATCGTGATCTTCCCACCGAAGACACGATTGTAAAGAATCCGACGCAACCCGTCGACCTGGTAAGCGTCAATGGATATGTGATAAACGGCCGCATTCATGCACACATGACGCTGGCAACGCCAGACAAGGTGATCGCCGGTCACATGGAAGCCGGAAACGAGGTTTACACATACGCGATCATCACCATCGGCGTAATGAATGACACGAACCTCGACAAGATCGATGACAAGACTTACCGCTGAGCAGCAAAATTCCGACCGTGCCTGGACTCAGACTGCGAGGCTCAATGGCCGAAGACTCTAAGAGCACAGCCAGGATGTCGAGCCGCGAACGTACCATCGTCGTCCTGCTCGTAATCTCCGTCATCGTCAACTATGTCGACCGAAGCAATCTTTCGCTCGCAGTGCCCCTGATCCAACGTCAATTCACGTTGTCGCCGCTGCAGATCGGTTCCCTGCTTTCGGCCTTTTTCTGGACCTACGCGCTCATGCAGATCTCCGGCGTTGCCGGTTGGCTCTCCGATCGACTTCCCGTGGGTTGGGTGTTGGTTGGCGGGTACGTCCTATGGTCGAGCGCCACCGTGGCAACGGGAATGGTCTCAAGCTTCTCCGCGATCTACGCGGCACGATTGATTCTCGGCGTCGGCGAGTCCGTGGCGTATCCCTGCTACTCGCGGGTCTTTGCCGAACTTCCGCAAGAACATCGCGGACGTGCAAACGCGTTGATCGACGCAGGTACCAAGCTCGGACCGTCCATCGGCGCGCTCGTGGGAGGCATGTTGCTCGTTCACTTCGGATGGAGGCTGCTATTCATCTTGCTGGGAACCGGAGGACTGCTGTGGCTTCTACCATGGATCAGGGTGATGCCGCGCATCGAACGCAGAGTTGAGCCGAGCAGCGCGGGGTCACTTCCGTCGATTGTGAAGTTGCTCCAGGTAAAGTCTGCGTGGGGAACATTCCTCGGCCACTTCTGCGGAAACTATTTCTTCTACTTCCTTCTGGCATGGCTTCCGAACTACCTGGTCGGGGAAGAGAAAATGTCGATCGGTTCGATGTCGAGGCTGACCTCCGCCGTGTTCCTGTTGATCGCGGCGTCGACGCTTGTCACCGGGTGGGCCTCCGACCGGTTGATTGCGTCAGGCATCTCTCCAACCCGGGTTCGGCGAACCGCTGTGGTAGGCGGATTGGGTGTGGCATCAAGCCTGCTCGCACTCGCATTCATTCAGAGAAATCTCCTCCTGTCGATGATCGTGATTGCTGTGGCATGCGCGGGCTACGGCGTCTTTGCTTCAAATCACTGGGCGATCAGCCAGACATTGGCCGGCCCCGCAATGGCCGGGAGATGGACGAGTGTGCAGAATGGAGTTGCGAACCTCTCCGGAATCGTTGCTCCCTGGGTCGCTGGACTGATCGTGCAGGTCAAGGGAAGCTCGCGACTCGCTTTTGTCCTTACCGGCGGCGTGGCGCTCGCCGGTGCATTGCTATGGGCGCTCCTCGTGCAGCGCGTGGAGCCCGTGCAGTGGGATGCGTGATTCGAATCAATCCCAAAAAAGAGGTGTTGAGAGATGGTCGCGAACAGCGCAGTAAAAGCAGAGGGATATTGTCCGCCACAAGTTCCGTTCATCCAGCCGGATCTGGTCCACGCCGGCGTGCTCGGCGAATGGTAAAGGATGATCGGATGTGGGTCCCACAGACCGCCGCTGTTTCCTTCAAACCGTGCCTGCTTTCGGCTGGCAATGGCTATTTCGTCAACATCCTTCGCGTTCGCCGGAACGGGATTCTGTCCCGGCACAGACATGCGGGCGCTGTGCATGCTTTAGTCCTGCGTGGCCGCTGGCACTACCTGGAGCATGACTGGGTGGCGGAAGAAGGATCGTACATCTTCGAGCCGCCCGGCGAAACACACACCCTCATCGTTCCCGATGGCGTCGGCGAGATGATGACGTGGTTCCACAACACGGGAGGCTACACCTACGTGGATCCCGAGGGAGTTCCGATCGGCTATGAAGATGTGTTCACCAAGATTGACGCCGCAAAGCGGCACTACAAAGCAATCGGTCTGGGCGAAGATTACGTCAATCGCTTTATCAGATAATCAAGCGGATGCGCCGATCGTGGCTTCGCTTTTAACCCGCGCAAACGTGTAGGGCCCATCTGGGATGAGTACGATGCGCGCTCCATCGGGCAGGCCTTTGAGGACACGATCAACAGCGGCGTTCACCTCCGAGAAGCATCGCGTCCCAAGCGCACCAAGGTCCTCCGCCGAGACACCGGGCGTGTAGAAGAACAACTCATTCCTGAGGCCCACAAGAGCGACTTTCTCGAGCTGCCACTGGTCGACGACTACCTCCGAATCGGCGATCTCCCGAAGGTACTCTTCATTTCCTGCGAAATTGCGAAGCTTGTGCGCAAACTCCGGCGACCCGATGCCTTCGGCGCACTCGCCCAGAATCAGGACCCTGCCGCCGGGCTTCACTACATGCTGGGCGGCCGTAATGCCTTTCGCAGTCTGGTAGAACGTAAGATCGAGCGGATAGCCGGCCGCACTGGTAATCACTGCGTCCGCTTGCGCCGGCACCGGCGCAAGCGAGGTGGACCGGAGGAAATCAACCCCGGCAGCATGGGCCTCGACTGGGTTGCCGGCGAAGACTCCGGAGATCTCCCTCTGCTGTGTCAGCGTGACGTCGAGGATGAAGTCGTGCCGCGCCATGCGAGCGATCTCAAGCAGCTCCGCGTGCAATGGATTCTCCTCGATCGAACCCTCGGTGGCCATCGGCTCGCGCATGAAGCGCGGAGAATGAATGACCTTGATCGTCTCCTGCCCCGCCAGGCCCGGCGCGACCAGCTTCCGGCCACCGGAAAAGCCAAGCATGAGGTGTTGTTCGATGAAGCCGAGGGTAATGTGCAACTCGGCCTCCATAAATCGCCTGTCGATATATACCGGGATACCGCGAATCGTGGAACCCAGAGACAAATGATCGGCGAGCGCGCGGGCATCGTGGTTGACCACGCGGTAGCGAGCCGCAATCGCAGGTCCGAGAATCGTCCGGATCTCGGCGCTGGTCGCCGCGCGGTGTAGACCCGTCGCGATCAGAATGGTGATGCCTTCATCCGGAATGCCCGCAGCATGCAGCCGGTCGAGCAGTGGCGGAAGTGTTACCCGATTCGGAGCGGGCCGTGTAATGTCGCAAACGGAGATGGCAGCGGTACGCTTCCCTTCCGCAAGTTCGACTAGCGGCACGCTTCCGATAGGATGATCCAGCGCTCCTTCGATCGCCCCTCGAACGTCCAAAATTGGCCCAGCCGACCGGCTTTCGACAACATCGTAGTCTCGCCCGTCGGGCAGGGAGACCACCAGACCCGTCTTGCCAAAAGCGAATGTTGCTTGCACGTCGGTACACTCCCCAAGGCGGCCCGTCGAAGGGTCATTCTCTCATCATAGGGCTTGCGTCAGTCACCTTTCATCGACTTGTCCGTAACTCATCGCAGCTTTCCCTTGTGAACCCAGCTACGGTCAATATAAGTTAGTCACTCGGGACATCGCGGAACTCTGCCTGCCCGCAAACCCGTACCGCTGGGGAGGTCTTTGCAAATGAATGAAGTCTGGCCTCAGCCTTATTCCCTCTTTGGCAGAGGCCTCGCTGTTTCTGCCCTGATCGCAATCATTCCGACGCTGCTTCTGCTCTATTTGCTGGCGATAAAGCGCAAGCCGTCGTGGATCGCGGCGCTGGCGGGATTGGCCGCGACCTTGGTGCTGGCCATAGCTGCCTATGGCATGTCATTCCGTCATACAGTCAGCAGCGCTGCGTATGGCGCGTGTTTTGGATTATTTCCAATCTCGTGGATCGTGTTCTGGGCTTTGATTCTGTATGAGATTACGGTGGCGACGGGCAAGTTCGAGATTATCAAAGACTCGATTGGCTCAATCACCTCCGACAAACGCATGCAGGCCCTGTTGATCGCCTTCGCCTTCGGTGCGTTCATCGAAGGCTGCGCGGGATTTGGAACGCCCGTCGCTGTCGCTGCGGCCATGATGGTCGGCCTGGGTTTCTCCTCGCTGTATGCATCGTCGATCTGCCTGCTTGCAAACACCGCGCCTGTGGCGTTCGGATCGATCGGCATTCCCGTCATCACGCTGGCTGGCATCACGGGATTGCCTCTGGCTCGATTGAGCGCCGTCGCGGGGCGCCTCACCGCACCGCTCTCGCTCCTCCTCCCGGCCTACCTGATCCTCGTCACAAGTGGTCTCTCCGCGACCATCGAGGTGTGGCCAGCAGTCTTAACGTGCGGAGCCGTCTTCGCGGCCATCCAGTTCTGCGTTTCAAACTATATCGGTCCCCAGTTGACAGACATCCTCAGCTCGATCGGTGCGATGGGCGCCCTGGTCCTGCTGCTGCGTTTTTGGGAGCCGAGGCATACCGAGCAACACAATCCCGACACCGACTCATCCATGAAGGCGCCTTCGGATGAATTGCCGCTGCGGGAACATGACGTAAGATCTCCCGCGCACTATTCAGCGCGCGAACTATGGCTGGCCTGGATGCCGTATGCGCTGCTCGTGATATTTGTCCTGGCCTGGGGCTATCCGCACTTTCTCGCAATCCTCAATCGAGTCTCTGTCTCCTTCCCGTGGCCCGGCCTGCACAACGAGATTCTTCGCATGCCTCCAGTTGTTCGCACTCCAGTAAAGTATGCAGCGATATTCAACTTCAATTGGATGTCGGCTTCCGGCACGGCCTGCATGTGCGCTTCGCTGCTCGGCGCCGCCTTCTCCGGAATGCGCCCAGCCGCGCTGGGCAGGATCATCCTCGCGGTCGCCCACAAGCTGATCCGGCCAACTATTACCGTGGCAGCGATGCTCGCCATGGCGTTCGTGATGAATTACAGCGGCGCAACCGGAACCCTGGGTCTTGCGTTTTCCGCGAGCGGCCGGGTGTTTCCGTTCTTCAGCCCCATCATGGGTTGGCTCGGCGTCTTCCTGACCGGGTCCGACACCTCATCCAACGCGCTCTTCGGCAACCTCCAGGTGGTCACCGCGACCCGGTTGGGGTTCGATCCCGTGTTGATCGCAGCGGCGAACTCGGTGGGCGGCGTGATGGGAAAGATGATCAGCCTGCAGACAATCGCAGTGGCCGCCGCCGCAACCGGCATGTCAGTCGCGGACCAGTCCAAACTCTTTCGCTTCACCTTCAAGCACAGTATTTTTCTTGCATCGCTGGTCGGTGTCGAAGTAATGCTTTATGCCTATGTCTTCCACCTGCGCTAGAGAGCCTGATGCGCGGCGGGCGCTGAGATATCGGTTTACCTTGCCTACCGCGTACTATGATTTCTTATGCTCGATCTGACGATCCTCGATGCATTGCGCAACGCCGTCGATGCAGGCGGCTTGGGCCTGCCGAGCGGACTGATTACGGCGGCAAACCAGCTCCAGACCTATGAGTGCGACGGCCTCACCAACTTCCGCACCGTGCCCAGCGCCGTCGTTCTTCCGCGCACCGCGGAGCAGGTCCAGGCGGTGGTGCGCGTTTGTGCCCAGCATCGAATTCCGTTTGTCGCGCGTGGATCGGGGACGGGACTGAGCGGCGGCGCATTGCCCGCGGAGGGCGGAATCGTGATCAGCTTCGCCCGTATGAATCGCATCCTGGAAGTCGACATTGTGAATCAGCGAGTGGTGGTCGAGCCGGGAGTAATCAACTCCCACGTGACCGATGCAGTTGCCGCCTGCGGATACTTCTACGCGCCCGACCCATCTTCCCAAACTGTATGCACCATTGGCGGCAACGTCGCGGAGAATGCCGGAGGAGCCCACTGCCTGAAGTACGGCTTTACGACGACGCATGTGCTGGGCATGGACGTCGTGCTGCCGAGTGGCGAACTTGTCACCTTTGGCTCCGCCGCTCCCGACGCGCCCGGCTACGATCTCACCGGCGTCTTCGTAGGATCGGAAGGCACTCTGGGCGTAGCGACCCGGATCATACTGCGCATCGTGAAGCGTCCCGAGACGGTGCAGGTTATGCTGGCTGCGTTCGACTCGATTCCTGCCGCGGCGCAGGCGGTCTCGGACATCATCGCCGCAGGAATGCTGCCCGCAGCGCTCGAGATGATGGATCGACTCTCAGCCAAGGCGTCCGAGGCTGCGGTCCATCCGAACTATCCGGTCTGCGAAGCGCTCCTGCTGGTGGAACTCGACGGCCCCGAGGCCGAGGTCGCCACGCAAATGGCGGAAGCCACTGCCCTCTGCCGCCAGAATGGCGCGTGGGAGATCCGACTCGCACAGACGGCCGAGGAGCGAGCGTTGATCTGGAAGGGACGCAAGGCTGCCTTTGCGGCGATGGGACGCATCTCGCCGAACTACATTGTGCAGGATGGCGTAATTCCCCGCACGGCTCTGCCCGAAGTACTCGAGGCAATAGGCCGAATGGCTGCGGAGGTCGAGCTTCGCGTCGCAAACGTCTTTCACGCGGGCGACGGCAATCTTCATCCAATGGTGCTCTACGACCGCTCGATCCCCGGGCAGGAAGCGATCGCCCTCGACCTCTCGTACCGCATCCTGCATCTCTGCGTGGACCACGGCGGCTCCATCACTGGGGAGCATGGCGTCGGCAAAGAAAAGCAGCAGGCGATGGGTTACATGTTCTCCGAACCCGATCTCGAAACCATGCAACTCGTCCGCCATGCCTTCGATCCGCACAACCTTGCCAACCCGGACAAGCTCTTCCCCCGACCGCGCCTCTGCGCCGAAAAGCCCGGCCCCTACACCCCTCACCCGCTCGAGACAGCGGGTATCGCAGAGTTCTTCTAGTGCAGTGGCCGGAAACAAGGGTACGTATGAGGCGCCGCTAAATCATAGCTCTTGATTGTGGGTCAGTTTGAAGTCCGGGCAATCGGAGTTGCCGGCAACGCCGTATTTCAGGAAGTTCGTAATGTTCGGTCCTCGCCGTATTGACTGGCCCAGTAGTCTGAGTGGCGAGTATATCCTTGGCTGTAAGAAGAAAAGCAGAAGAT
>OCZT010003011.1_pt1 | contig 17345 bp, 17 predicted proteins | sample 1539031 | NCBI WGS metagenome assembly OCZT01 (sample SAMEA3539308, study PRJEB22396) | soil metagenome | biome: tundra; feature: field; material: soil | place: USA | collected 2010-05 | depth 0.15 m | reverse complement strand
GTGACTGGAGTTCAGACGGTGTGCTCTTCCGATCTGTCTTCGTCAAAGCTGCCGCCGAGTACCGACACGCCGCGCGCACTGGCCATTTCCTCCACGGCGCGGTAGATAGTTGCGGAAAAGGGGTTGGAGAGGTCTTCCAGCAATACGCCAATCGTCGAGGAGCGACCGTCGCGACGGCGCAATGCGCTCGCGCCGAAGTTCGGCTGATAGTGGAGCTGACTGGCGGCGTGCCGGACACGTTCGACCAACTCAGGGTTGACCGTTGGTTCATTGTTAATGACGCGCGAGACCGTCTTGAGACTGACCCTCGCGAGAGCCGCCACGTCCTTCATAGTCGCGCGATACCCCGGAGTGCGAACCGGTACTACATCGACCATCAGCAATCCTCCTCGTGCCCACTCCTCCGCGGAGAGCTCCCCCAGATGGTAGTGAGATAACGTTGTCTCCACAAGATACGACAGCCAGTATCACCAAGCAGCGGAGAGGTTTCTACTTCCGTTCACATCGCATTGCGAAGAAAGCGGTCCTCAATTGACGTCACACCCGATAGCGGTCCTGGGCGAGAATCTGGTCGATCTCCTGGTTTCTCCCGACGCCTCGGTGAATGCCGTCATCGGCGGCGGCCCACTCAACGTGGCGCGCACCGTCGGACGTCTGGGCGGCGACGCCCATTTCGTCTCGGGAATCTCCGTGGACGCGTTTGGCGCCTTCGTTCGTGCGGCGCTCGAGGACAGCGCGGTGCATCTTCTCCTACCCCGTGCCCTCAACCAGCCCACCACTCTGGCGGTCGTCGAACTCAACCCCGAGGGCCCGCGCTATCACTTCCACCTCAGTGACACCGCGGCTTTCACCCTCGACGCCCGCGAGACGACCGCGGCGTTGGCGGCGCTGCCAGATCTCTCGGCCATCTACTTTGGCACGCTCGGCTTGCTCGTGGAGCCCATGGCGTCGTTGGGCGAGGCACTGGTGATGAGTGCGTCGGCGCGCACGTTGGTCGTCATTGACCCGAACTGTCGCCCCAGCGCGGTGCGTGACCACGACGAGTACCGCGCTCGCGTTGCGCGTCTGAGTTCACGCGCCGACGTCGTGAAAGTCTCGAGCGAAGACCTCGACTACCTGCACCCGAAACTCTCGGTCATGGACGGGGCCCGCGAGATACTGAGCCACGGCGCGGCCTGCGTCATCGTCACTGACGGGCCCGCACCCGTGACCGCCCTGACCGCCACTCACGAAGTCTGCGTCGCGGTCGCGCCCACGGCGGTCGTCGACACCGTCGGGGCCGGCGACGCACTGGTGGGCGGATTCCTCACCTGGTGGACCGGACACGATCTCACCCGTCGCGAGCTCAACGACGAATCCGCACTCGAGGCCGCGATCACTGCCGCCATTGCGATATCGCGCATCACTTGCCAGCGCGCCGGCGCGCAGCCGCCTCGCCGCAACGAAGTGCTCGAATTAGAAGGTTGGCGCTGGCTCTAAGGTCGCCATGACCTTCTCCAACGTCTCCATGATGGTGACCGTCTCATCGAGCGGCATCACCGAACTCTCAGCCAATCCCGCCTCGAGGCAGCGGGCCACCTCGATGGCCTCAAACCGCAGTCCTCGCGGCGCCACTTCGAAATCGTAATTCGTGACCTCGCCCGCACGAGTGATGAGGCGAAAGGTCGTGGGGGCGTAAAAGTCGGCGTCAATTTCGACGCGCGCCAACGTACCCGTCACGCACGCTCTCGTCGCACTGCGTGCCGCCGAAGTGCACGTCAACAATGCCTGAGCACCCGAGTCGTACCCGAAGATCATCGACGCCTGCCCGTCCACACCGCTGAAGGCGGGGTCGACCATCGTCACCATGCGCGAGGGTGGGCCGAGCAACATCGAAGCGAATGAGACGGGGTAGACCCCGAGGTCGAGCACCGCGCTCCCCCCGAGTTCGCGCGCGAACAGACGAAAGTTTGGATCGGGCGCGAACCATTGGCCGTGGTCGGCTTCGACCATCACCAGCTCGCCGAGGACGCCACGCGCGATGAGGTCGCGCAGCGCCACTACGTGGGGCAAGAAGCGTGTCCACATCGCTTCCATCATGAAGAGATTCTTTTCGCGCGCCAGGGCCACCAAGTCGCGCGCTTCTCGGCTCGTCATGGTGAAGGCCTTTTCCACCAACACCGGCTTGCCGTGGTTGAGCGCGAGCGACGCGTTCTCAAAGTGCATGGGGTGAGGGGTGCCCACGTACACGGCGTCGACCTCGGGGTCCGACACCAGCTCCTCGTAGGAGTCGAAGCACCGCGCCACATTGAATTCGTCACCGAAGGCGTCGGCGCTGGCCTGGCTGCGCGAGCCCACCGCCACCAACTCGCCCTCGTCGATCAATTGAAGATCGCGCGCGAACGTCGAGGCAATCTTGCCCGTGCCAATAATGCCCCATCGCACTGGTTTGGTCATAATCCCACTTCCTCAAAACCCTCTGACATCGTAGTCAGTTGCCCGTCGCGCGCACGTCGTGGCGGCGGACAAACCCTAAGGTATTTCTTGCATGCCTCTTCTTCGTGACTGCGTCAACGACCTCGCATCGTCGTACTTGGTGTCCCACGCCGACAACCCCGTGGACTGGTGGACGTGGGGCGAAGACGCGCTGGGCGAGGCGATTCGCCGTGACTGTCCCATCTTCTTGTCCGTTGGCTACGCCGCCTGCCACTGGTGCCACGTGATGGCGCACGAGTCGTTCGAAGATCCGGCACTCGCGGCGATCCTCAACGAGAACTTCGTCGCCATCAAGGTGGACCGCGAGGAGCGTCCCGACCTCGACCAGCTCTACATGGCGGCCACGCAACTCATCAGCGGCCACGGTGGTTGGCCGATGTCGGTGTTCTTGATGCCCGACGGGCGCCCCTTCACCGCGGGCACCTACTACCCGCCCACCGACCGTTACGGTCAGCTCGGTTTTGGCACGTTGCTCGACGCGGTGAACAGTGCCTGGCGCACCCGCCGTGGTGACGTCGAGAACCAGGCCCGATCGCTGCAGCACTCCCTGTCGCGAGAGATTGCCTTCGTCGAACATCTCACGCCACGAACCATTCCCCTCGACCTCGCGGCAATTCGCGCCGCGCTCGCTACGGAGATCTCCGACGCGACCGACGCCGACGGCGGATCATCCGCGCCGCGGTTCCCACGTCCCAGTTACGTTGACGCGCTCCTCGCCCACGGCGACGACACGTCGCGCGCCGCGGCGTTGCGCATCTTGAGGGCGATGTCGCGCCGCGGTCTCTTTGACCACCTGGGCGGCGGCTTCGCGCGCTACAGCGTGGACGCCAAGTGGCACGTCCCGCACTTCGAAAAGATGCTCAGTGACCAAGCGCTGCTGGCGCGCTCGTATTTTGACGCCGCCCGTACGGGGGGCGACTTCGTCATTTTCGCCGACGTGGCGCGCCGCACCCTCGCTTTCGTGCACGCGGAGTTGAGCGTCACTCACGGCTACGCCGCGTCGCTCGACGCGGACGCCGCCGGCGTGGAGGGGTCGCACATCACGTGGACGCCCGATGAAGTGACCGACGTCCTCCAAGGGGTCGGCCTCGCCGACGCGGCGCGCGACGTCATGGATTATCTGAGCATTCGCTCGCCCGGTGACCTGGAAGGTCGTAGTGTCCCACGCCTCGCGCACGACGCGCACTTCACCCCGCCGCCAGAATTGGTCCCAGCCCTCGACGCACTGCTCGTGGCCCGGCGTCATCGAGCCCAACCCTCACGCGACGACAAGGTCATCCTCGAATGGAACGCCATGCTCGTCGCCGCCCTCTTCGCCTCGCGCGACCGCGCGATGATCGCCGAAGCGACCGCGCTCGTGACCCGTCTCGAATCCAGTCACTTCGCGCGGGGCCACTGGTGGCGCACCGAGAGCCTGCGTGATTTCGCGACGGCCGCTGACGTCGCGTGGCTGGTGGACGTCTACGTCGACGCGTTCGAGGCGGGCGGTGAGGACATCTGGCTCACGAAGGCCTACGACGTCGCTAGCTACCTCGTGGAGCACTTCTGGGATGGCCCGGTGCCCAGCGCGCGTTCACCCCATGACGGGTTCGGCGTCTTTTCGACCTCGGACCAGTGCGTCGACCTTTTCACCCGCCCCAAGGAGATCTTCGACGGCGCGACGCCCTCGAGCCACGCTCTCGCCACGCGGGCTCTCGCGCGACTGGCCCTGTGCCGCGGCGACCAGAACCTGATGGCGATTGCCGAGCGCCTGGTGGCTCTGGGGGCCGAACTGATGGCCACTCACCCGCGCGCCGTGCCCGACCTAGTGGAGGCGGCCTCTTTCGTGACGGGCGTCGAAGTGGTCATTCCAGGTGAATCCAACGTCCTCAGCGACCACGTACGATCGTTACCTATGTTGCGCGGCGTCTTGATCACTGGTTCGGGCTCGTCGCCCCTGCTCGTTGATCGCCAGGAGGGTTTGGCCTACGTCTGTCACTCCGGCTCGTGCCAGCGCCCCGTGTCCACCGTCACCGAGCTGGCCAACCTGCTCGAAGGGTCGTTCTCGTAATGGCGTGGTGGCGTCGAGATCCGGCGGCGCGGGCAATCAAGCGCCTCGTCGAGCGCACCGCGCAGAGCCACGTCGTCGACCTGACCCCGGGCAGCACGGTCAACGGACTGGTTCTCGGTTCGACCAATGAGACCACGACCGTGATCGATCTGGCGTCGCACACGATTGTGCGCTGGCGAATTCCCTGGCCGGTGGACTTCGTCACCGACCTGGCGGCCTTCGACGTCGTCGAGGGCGTGCTCGGCCACGACATTGAACGCAACGATTTGGCCCAACCCGAGGCAGTGACCCTGGCGGACCTGCCACGTCGCCTCGGCAACTACTCTGGTCGCCGAGTCAAGAAGTGGCTCGAACAACTCGCGAGCCCCGCCGATGGTCCGCTCTTTGGCTTTCGCGGGCCGAGTGCGCCCTACTGGGAGTTCCGCGGCGAGCGACCCAGCGTCGCCCTGATCGCGGCTGATCGCGGCCCCCAGCTCATGCGCCGCACCGATGACGGATCGACCTGGGTGCGCTTTGGCTGGTACGGCGACGACATTTGGCTCTTGTGCGAGGACAATCACGCAATCCGCACCATTGAGGCCACGCGGCGCACGTCGCTGTCGGGCAAGGACTTGGCCACGTCGCTCGGTTTTCGCCCCACCTACATCTTGACGACGCTCTCACAGCCCATCGACGGGCACTGCTACAAGAGCTGCACGGGGTTGTTGCCGCGCGGTTAGCGCGGCGAGAAAACTACTTGAGCAACTTGCCCGAAGCGAGCGCCTCGGCCATCGCCCAGCCAAAGACCACCAGTCGCTGACCCTTTTCGGCGTCGACGTCCTCAAAGAACGTTTCGGCTCCTTCGGGGATCGCGCCCTTGGAGGCCACGTAGTCGAGCCCGCCCACTGAGCCGGCGGGAATCGTCATGATGAACGTTTTGTCGTCAATGGCCTTTTCTGAGCCGAATCGCTTGGCCAGGCGCCGTCCCCAGGCGCGGTCCTCGCCCGTCGTGCGATACCCCAAGCGCGGGACGACGTCCTCGAGTCCCAAGAAAGCGCGGTAACCATCGGGGCTCGTCAGACGCGAACCCAAGAGAACGTCCTCGTCGGGAAAGGCCAGCAGGGCGCGGCGGAACTGGTCGTGCAAAATCGACTTCAGCGTCTGGTCGGACTTGGCATTGCGGTCCACCAGCAACAAGCCGATCAGCAGCGAAGGCGTGCCACCGATGCGCTCGAGCGTGCAGAACGAGTACCCGCGCAACTTGGCTCCTTCGCGCGCGTGAGTCACCAGAACCCACTCCTCGCGTTGCTTCGACAAGAACCCGATGTCGAAGTTCGGCTCACGGTCGACGCACAAGTCAGCCATCTCGGCCAGCTCCGCGTCGCTCAAAGCGGTGGAATCCTTCGTGGAGACAGTCATTGCCATAGTGCTCTATTCTACGACGCGCGAGCACCCACGGGAAATCGTCAGGCTTTGATGACGTTTCGACCGAATTCACTGCGCAAATCGCCCACGACCGAAGAGATGGCGACCGTGAAGTCCGGACCGAGCCTGAAGGCCTTGCCGTCCAGGCCTGTTTCGAGGATCACCGGGGACGGACCGGGGTAACGCTGCAGGATTTCCTTGAGTTTGGCGATCGCTGACGACGTGAAATCCTCGGGTCGAAAACTGAGGCGCAGTTCCCCATCGCCCTTATCCACGTGCAGCACCTCGACGTCCATCGCGCCAAAGCGGGGCTCCTCGTCGCGCACATCCACGCGCACCCTCACGACCACGATATTGTCCTTTGCCAAGTAGCCGCTGCACTTCTCGAAGACCTTAGAGGAGAAATTGACCTCGACTGAGCCACCGAGATCCTCCACCACGGTGCGCGCGTAGGCCCGTCCATCCTTGGTGGTGCGCAGCTGCACCTCCGAGAAAATGCCGCCGATCTTGAAGGGCCGATTCGCTTTAGACAGATCGTCGGCCTGTTCGCGCAGCGACGCGAGAGTCCCGTCAGTCTTGGTGGCGAGGAGGTGCTCCACGGCGTAGAGCGGGTGATCAGAAATGTAGGTACCGAGCATCTCGCGCTCGAAATCGAGTTTGACGGGCTGGTCGAATTCCACGTGGGAGATGGCGACGTCGGTGCCCTCCCAGTCATTAGCCCCGTCGGAGTCCAACGATGCGAAGAGCGTCGAAATGCCCAACGACTGGTCTTTGCGACGCGAGAGCGTGGTCTCAATCAACTCGTCCACCTTGAGCAGCAAACCCAGACGGGCCACTCCGAGCGAGTCGAAGGCCCCGGCCTTGATCAGTGATTCCATGGTGCGACGATTGAGCACCGAGGGATCCACGCGGCGTACGAAGTCGTACACCGATTCAAAGGGCCCGTGCGCTTCGCGTTCGGCGACAATCTTCTCGACGAGCGCCTCACCGACGTTGCGCACCGCGGCCATGCCAAAGAGGATGGTCTGGGAGGCGTGCAGGCTCGGCGCGTACTCACCGAACGATTCATTGACGTTGGGCACGCCCACGGTGATGTGCATCTGACGCGCTTCGTTGAGGTAGAGCGACGCCTTGTCCTTGTCGTCACGGAACGACGTCAGCAACGCCGACATGTACTCAACGGGGTAGTTGGCTTTGAGCCAGGCGTTCTGATACGCGATAAGCGCGTAGCCGTACGCGTGGCTCTTGTTGAAGGCGTAGTCGGCGAAGGGCTCGATCTTGTTGAAGATCGCTTCGCCGAGTTCACGGCCGTAGCCCTCACGTTCGGCGCCGTCAACGAACTTGGCACGCTGGGCCTGAATCATCTCGCGGATCTTCTTCGAGCAGGCCTTGCGCAAGTCGTCGGCCTCGGTCATGGAGAAGCCGGCGATCTTCGTCGCCACGCGCATGATGTCCTCTTGATAGATCATCAACCCCGACGTCTCGCCGAGGATCTCCTCGAGGTCCGGGTGATCGTAACTGACCACCTGGCGGTGGTTCTTGCGATCCGCGTAGTCGTTGTGCGCATTCACGCTCAAGGGACCCGGACGATAGAGGGCGATCAGCGCGGCGATGTCGTCAAAGGACGTGGGCGCCAAACGGCGCATCAGTTGGCGCATCTTTTCGCCCTCGAGCTGGAAGATACCGATTGAGTTACCCAGCCGCAGCATCTCAAAGACCTTGGGGTCGTCGAGAGGCGCATGGTCGATGTCGACGTCGATGGCGTGCCCGCGGCGAATGAGGTCCAGGGTGCGTTCAATGATGGCCAGATTTCGCAGACCGAGGAAGTCCATCTTGAGGAGTCCGAGCTTTTCAATGGCCGTCGCTTCGTACTGGGTGACGATGGGCGCGTCCTCGGCCGCCGCGTTGGGACTGGCCTTTCGCTGCACCGGCACGTAGTCGAGCACGGGGCCTTTGGTAATCACCACGGCGGCGGCGTGGATGCCGTCCTGGCGGCGCTTGTCGACGAATCCCTTGGCGACGTCGATGATGTGGGTAACGTCGGAATTGGTCTCGTAGAGCGTGCGTAGTTCCACGGCTTCGGCGTAGCGTCCCTCGAAACCCGGCATTGGCTCGAAGCAGGCCTGCAGGGGCAAGTCCTGGCCCATCACGAGCGGCGGCATGGCCTTGGCGATCTGGTCGCCCAATTGGGGCGGGTAGCCCAACACCCGAGCGGCGTCGCGTACCGCGGCGCGCGCTTTGATGGTGGAAAAGGTCACGATCTGGGCGACGTGGTCGGCACCGTAGCGCTCGGCGGCGTATCGAATCATGTCGCCGCGGTAGCGCTCGTCGAAGTCCATGTCGATGTCGGGCATCTGCTTGCGGCCCGGGTTGAGGAATCGTTCGAAGATCAGCCCGTAGCGGATCGGGTCGAGGTCGACGATCTTGAGACAATAGGCAATGCCGCACCCGGCAGCCGAACCACGGCCCGGACCCACGCGGATACCTTGTTCACGCGCGTGGCGAATCAGGTCCCACACCACTAAAAAGTAATCGGAGAAACCCATGTCGGCCACGACGCGCAATTCGTACTCGAGACGTTGCAGGACTTCGTCGCTCAAGGAATCTCCGTAACGCTCGCGCGCGCCCGCGTAGGTCAAATTCGCCAGCAGTTTGTCGGCGCCATCCTTGTGAGTCGCCCCCGCGAGTTCGGCGGGAATCGGGAATTCCGGTAGCGCGTTGTTGTCGAATTCGATCTTCAAATCAACGCGCTCGGCGATGGCGAGCGTGTTGTCACACGCTTCGGGAATGTCACGGAACAGGTAGCGCATCTCCGCGGAGGACTTGAGATAGTGCTGGTCGCTGTGGAAGCGGAACCGCTGGGGATCGGCGACGAGCGAACCGGTGCCGATGCACAACAACGCGTCATGCATTGCGGCGTCAGAGTGCTTGACGTAGTGCAGGTCATTGGTGGCCAGTAGTGGCGCGTTCAAGTCGCGGGCAATCTGCAAGAGCTGGGGATTCGTGCGCAATTGCTCGGGAATGCCGTGGTCCTGCATTTCGATGAAGAAGTTCTCGGCGCCAAATATTGTCTGCAGTCGCCCGGCCAAACCCAGCGCTTTGTGGTAATCGTCGTGCAAGAGCGCTTGTAGCACCACGCTGCCCAGGCAGCTCGAGGTGGCGATGAGCCCCTGGGAATGCTCTTCGAGCAATTCCCAGTCGAGGCGGGGCTTGTAGTAGTACCCCTCGAGGAACGCGCGCGAGGAAAGCTCGCGTAAGTTGCGATATCCGTCGTTGTCGGTCGCGAGCAGTGTGAGGTGATGATAGAGCTTTTGCCCACCCTCGGTGTCGCCACCGGTGTCGTCCATCTTTCCCCGGCGCGGCGGACGATCGAATCGTGAATTGGCGGCCATGTAGGCCTCGAGGCCGATGATTGGGGTGACGCCGTGCTTGCGACAGGTCTCGTAGAAGTCGATGACCCCGTACATGTTGCCGTGGTCGGTGATGCCAATGGCGTTCTGACCGTCCGCCTTGGCGGCCAGTACCAATTCCTCCACGCGCGCGGCACCATCGAGCATCGAGTACTCGGTGTGGGTGTGGAGATGAACAAAACTGTCGGCCATGGGCTAGTGACTTTCCGGGGTCGGCCACGAGATGTCGTGACGGGCCGACTCTAACGAGAGGCTGTGACTCGTCACCACGCGCTTTAGAGGTACGTCCCCGCGCGCGGTTCGACGCTGCCGGGACTAAGAGAGCGGTCGCGCATTTTCTCGAGCTGGGCGGCCGCGGCCGCCTGCTGGGCGAAGAGCGACGCCTGGATGCCGTGAAAGAGCCCCTCGAGCCATCCCACCAACTGGGCTTGGGCGATGCGCAGTTCGGACTCAGAGGGAATGTCCGCGCTGAAGGGAGGCAGCATGCGGCTGAGTTCGTCGCCCAAGTCAGGTGAGAGCGCACCGGAGAGTTCGTGGATCGAGGTCTCGTAGATCTCGCGCAGCCGCACGCGTCCGGCTTCGTCGAGGGGAGCCGCCCGGGCTTCGTCGAGCAGGTTCTTGACCATGGCGCCGATGCGCATGACTTTGGCCGGTTGGGAGATGAAATCCGAGTCCGGCTCCGACGTCGACTCGGCGGACGGTTCGCCTTGCCCGGGGGAGAGAACTTCGTCGGGATTCACGGTCACATTGGCGTTGAGGTCTTGTTCCACACCATCGAGTGTGCCAGAAAAGTGGGCCGGCGAGGACAACCGGGTTTCCTCCGCCCGCGGATAGACTGCCAACGTGAGGGTGTCAACGCGCGGAGATTACGCCAGTCGCGCATTGCTGAGCTTGGCGCTGGGCGCCAATCTCTCGGTGCCGACTTCGGTGCGCGACCTCGCTGAACGCACCGGGTTACCCCAGCCCTACCTCGAGCAGATTCTGCTGATCTTGAAGGGCGTGGGTCTCGTGCGCTCCAAGCGCGGCGTGGGCGGTGGCTACGTGCTCGCTCGCGACGCCGAGAGCATCACGCTCGCCGAAATCGTCGCCGCCGTGGACGGACCCATCGTGGCCGGCGACTTCGGGGAACCGCACCGTGACGGCGCCTGCGACCACGAGGGCCAGTGCGTCCTGCTGGCGGTCTGGGCGGACGTGGGAAATCACATGCGCGAGCACTTGTCGAGTTTCACGCTGGCTGACATGGTCCTGCAGGCACGGGGACTGCAGCCCCAACGTCGTTCTCACGAAGCGGTGAACTGACAGTTTTGTAAGACCTAATTAAATTCAACTCCCGGTGTAACTACCACGTGGTAAATTAGTTATGCGTCCATAGGAGAAATGCCCGTGGGTCCAGCGCACTTCACCCCCAAAGGAGTTGCCGTGAACACACCCCGCCGATCGACTGTCAACACCAATGACATGCTGGGCCTCCTCATGAGAGACCTCGACCGCTACCCGATGCCCAATTACGACGAACAAGTTGAATTGGCCAAGCGCGTCACCGCCGGTGACGAAGAAGCCAAGAAGCAGATGGTCGCGGCCAACCTGCGACTCGTCCTGCACTGGGCGCGCCGCTACCAGGACCGCGGTGTCGAAATGGTCGACCTCGTCCAGGAGGGCACTTTTGGCCTGCTGCGGGCAGTGGAGAAGTTCGACTGGGAGCGGGGCTTCAAGTTCTCGACTTACGCCACGTGGTGGATTCGCCAGGCCCTGCAGCGTGCCGTCCAGCAGCACGGACGTACCATTCGCATCCCCCTCGAAGTGGGCGAGCAACTCCAGCGCCTTGAGGCCACCTCGGCTGAATTGACCTCACTTTTCGGGCGCAAGCCGACCGACGACGAGCTTCAAGAGGCCACCGGCATGAGCCGTGAGGTCCGCGAGGGCCTTCGTGGTCTCGCCGGCGTGACCGCCAGCCTCGATCAGCCCGCGTCCTCGGACTCGACCACGACGTTGGGTGACCTCGTCGCTCCGAGCCAGCACGACTGGGTCGGCGACATCGAGCAGGGCATGATGGACCGCCAGCTCATGGACGCCCTCGACCAGTTGACCCAACTGCAGCGCGAGGTCGTGACCCTGCGATTCGGATTGGGTGGCGCGACGCCGCTCTCCCTGCAGGCCACGGCCACCAAGATGGACATCGGCGTGCGCCGGGTCCGTCGAGCCGAGGAGGAGGCGCTGGAGATTCTCCGCCACGACGCCACCGTCTTGGCCGCTCACGTCAGCGTCTAGAGGTCTCGCCTCTCCCCCAGCAGGGCTGACAAGTCCTCGGGGAGGGTGGCGCCCGCGCTGAGCGCCTCACCCGTGCGCGGATGGTGAAAGGCCAACGTCCGCGAGTGCAACCAGAAACGATCCTCGGGCAGGCGACGGTCACGGCGATGGCCGTAGCGCGGATCATTCAGTACCGGATGCCCGATGGTCGCCATGTGCACGCGAATCTGGTGAGTACGACCCGTGTCGAGCGTCAGGCGAAGCAACGTCGTGGCGTGGGGCTTGTCGATTCTTTCTAAGACCTCGTACCCCGTGCGGGCGGCTCTCCCGTCGGCGCGCACCGCCATCAGCGTCGGCGTGCGGGTCGAGCGTCCGATGGGAGCGTCGACGACCCCGCGCTCCTCGGCCACGTGCCCCTCGACGAGGCCCAGGTACGTCCGGTCCATCTCTCGACTGGCCAATTGGTCGCGCAGACTCAAGAGTCCCTCAGCGGTCTTGGCGACCACCAGCACTCCCGAGGTTCCCTTGTCGAGGCGGTGCACGATGCCAGGGCGAAACGGGTCACTGAGCCCCTCATCACTGAGGGCCTGCATTTGGGGGTAGAGCGCGAGCAGTCCCGACACCAGGGTTCCGGTGCGCTGACCCGCCCCGGGATGCACCACCTGGCCAGCCGACTTGTTGATCACCGCAAAATCCTCGTCGTCGAGAACGACGTCAACGTGCACCGACGCATCGGGCTCAACGAATCCCGAGTCTGGCACCGGGAGGATCGCGACGAGGTGCTGACCCTCTTCGAGCACGAGCGAACCCTTCAACACGACCTTGTCGTTGACGCTGACCGCCCCCTCACTCACCATCTCGGTCGCCTCGGACCTCGACAGGCCCGTCAACATCGCGATCACCCGGTCGACACGTATCGCGTCGAGCGTGGCGGGTACCACGAGGTCGAGAGTCTCGCCGTCGAAGGCGTCGAAGACGTCGCTCATCGCTCCACCAACGTCGAACCGCGCAACAGCGCCACCAACAACACGGCGAATCCCACCGTCACCGCGGCGTCGGCCAGGTTGAAGACCGGAAACCAACCCACCGAGATGAAGTCAGTCACCTGGTGGGGAACGCGCACCAATCGGTCAATCTCATTGGAGACCCCCCCACCGAGCAACAGACCGAACCCGATCGTCGCGAGTCCCCGGGCCGCTTGGGCGGCGATGAACATGACGATCAGCACGATGGCGAGGGTGAAGAGCGTCGTGACGACGGGACCGGAGCTATTGAGAGAAAAAGAGATACCGCTGTTATAGGTCAATCGCAGCCATAAGGGTCCCAGTAGGTGGTGCGCCTTCGTCGCGAGGGCGTGGCGCGCCCACCATTTGCTCAAAGTATCGGCGACCGTGACCCCGAGAGCCCACACGACCACACTGACGTTGATGCGTCGAGCTAAACGCTGGCGCGGCACGTCACACAGGTGAACACCGGTAGCTGGAACTGCAGCCGCGGCTTGGAGATTGGCTCGTAGCATTCGTCGCAACGACCGTAACTGCCGTCGTCGATACGCCCCAACGCGACGTCAATCTCGTTGACCTTCAATCGTAACGCCGTGGCGAAGTCCTTGAGTTGGTCGCGCTGGATGTCCGAGGCGACGCTCGAACCATCCTCGTCATCGTATTCGAGTCGTTCGCGATCGACGAGCATCTCATTGGCCTCGTCGTCGCTGATGGCGATCTGCTGAAGAGTTGATTGCCGGGCCTCGATCAACAGCCCGCGTAGTTCCTCGAGGAACTCGGGATCGTCGCCGTAGGGCTTGGAGTGCATCTTGCGGTCCAGCGCTTCTTGGCGCTTGCGCTCTTCGGACTCACGTCGCTCCTGGCGCTTGAGCTCTTCATGATTGCGACGTTCGATCTCGCGCTGCTTACGCTGCTTTTCGGCCTCGATGGCCTTTCGCTTCGCTTCAATCTCGCGCTGCTTTTTCGCCTCCACGGCGGCCTTCTCACGGGCCTTGCGCTGAATTTCGCGCTCCTTGGTGGCGGCCCTGGCCTTGGCGTCACGCTCTTTGGCGGCCTTGGCGGCGGCGGCGGCCTTGGCCTTGGCGGCGGCGGCCCTGGCCTTCTCAGCGGCCTTGGCCTTGGCGTCGCGTTCCTTGGTGACCTTGGCGGCGGCGGCGGCCTTGGCGGCGTTCGCCGCTGACGCGGCAGCCTTTACAACCTTGGCGGGCACCTTAGAGGCCGGAACTTTCGCGGCGGGGGATTTCGCCGCGGTCTTCTTGGGAGGTGCAACTTTCTTCACGATCTTTTTGACAACTGCTTTCTTGGCCGGAACCTGGGGGGTTGACTTCTTGGCGGCGGGAATCGCCTTCTTTGCGTTCGCCGTGACAATCTTCTTGAGGGGAACTGCCTTCTTGCCCGCAGCGGCCCTCTTAGCGTGCACGCTTCTGACCGCGACCTTCTTAGCCACGGCCTTCTTCGTCGAAACTTTGGCGGTTGACGGCATTAACGACTCCTTGGACAGTGTGAACCAGCGCGCTGACCCTAGCAGCCAGACACTGAATTAGGAGCGATCGTCGCTCGGCGGCTCGAAATTAAGGACCTGGCCGATGGTCGCGGGCGCGGCGGGCGGCGGGGCGACGGGGCGCGGCGTTACATCAGTTACGACCGGGGCGGGCGCGACAACGGACGCCACCGAAGGGGCGGGAGCGGGGGCGGGGGCGGGCGCAACAGCGTGCGTTCCCGACGCCGCACCTATGTGCATCGAACTCTCGATCCATTGCGCGAGTTCTGACAGGACCGTCGCCAAGCGCGTGCGCTCGGAATCGAGCTGGCTGGTCAACATCGTTACATCTTCACTCAGGCGCTGCTTGAGGCCATTGAGACGCGTGACCTCGTCCTCGGCGCGCGAACGCGCCTCAGCGACAATCTCACGCGCACGCTCCTGAGCCGCCACGGTCATCTCGCGGGCCCGGACTTCGGCCTCCTGCTGCGCCTGGTCGATGAACTGTTGAGCCATGACGATCATTGCAGTGACTTGTTCAGCACCAGCGGTGGCGCTGGCCACTGACGCAACCACCGGTACGGGAGCGGGTGAGGGTACCGCGACGGGGGCGGGCGCCGGCGCGGGGGCCGCGACGGGGGCGGGAGCAACCGCCGCCCCGCCTTCGAGCTGGCGAATGCGCTCGCCGGCTTGACGCAACTGCTGGCGCATTTGATGCATCTGCTCGCGAAACTGGTCGACTTCGGCCGCGGCGCGGTCCAAGAACTCGTCGACTTCGTCAACGACGTAGCCACGAATTCCCTGCTTGAATGCGACGGTCTTGATTTCGTCGAGGGCTGAGCGAGGAGTGTCCGTACTTTCCATGACGTCCACCCTACCGCCCCCCTTGGCAAAAAAGGGGTTACCGTTCAAATTGCCCGTGCGATGACTGCCAACAGGATGACGGCCACGATTACCGAGAGGTCGATGCCGACACCGCCCACGTTGGGCCGGGGAATGATTTGGCGCAACGGGCGCAAGACGGGCTCGGTCAAGCGCGCGAGAACACGCTTGGTGGTGGCCAGACCGCCCTGGGACGACGTCGTCGGAAACCAACTCAGCAATGCCGAAATCACCAACACGTAGATGTAGATGTAGATGAGGTTGCTAATCAGTCCCACTAGTAACCGACAGACGAATAGTTCGACGCCACGAGGCGCGCGCGCACTTCGGGGCTCAGGCTGTCACCGTGGGGAGAGATCGCGTAGACCGCACCCTTCTCCAGAGTTTCGACCGTGGAGCGCAGCGCGTACGCGGTGCCGGCGGCGAAGTCAATGAGTCGTCGCGCCACCGCGGGACCGCACTGGGTCACGACCAGAATCACCGTGCGGTTGAGTCGCAACTGGTCGGTGATGCGCTGGCACTCGTTGAACTCAAAGGGAGTCATGATCTCGATGTCCTGCGGCGCCGCGTACGCCGCGACACCGCGCATTCCCGCCGAGGTCGCGGCGACGGGTCGAGCGCGGGCGACGGGCTGAGCGGCGTCGAGTAGCGAGACGGACGAGGGTCGAGGCCCGAGGCCCGTGGGGCCGGGCTGGGGGCGCAGTGGCGCGGGTCCGGTGCGCGGTGCCGGTGTCGGGTTGATGCGCGGTGCCGGTGCGGCGGGTCGAGCGGGGGCACTCTGACGTGGTGCCCAATTCGGCTCCTCGCCGACATCGTCGGTAAAGGGTCGAGTGGCCTCGGCGGCGGCGTACTCGTTGTAGTCATCCTCCACGAGGCCCAAAAATCCGAGTGCCTTGCGCATCTTTTCGTTCATCTACGTCTCCTCGCGGCTCTATCGCCCGATTCCATGTTAGGTCAGCGGTGTCGGGGTGGCTCGTGGACCAAATAATGCGCGGCCCACCCTTATTTCGGTACTGCCCCGGGCCACCGCCAGTTCGAGGTCATCACTCATCCCCATGGAACGCCCACGCAAGCCGAGTTCGCCCGCGAGTTCATTGACGCGGTCAAATTGAGCGCTCGCGGCGGTGGGTTCGGGCGACGCGACGATCATCAGACCGCGTACGTCCAGACCCTCCTCCCGCCCCACCGCGACGAGCGCCACCACTTCGAGGGGCTCGGCCCCATTGCGCTGCGCCGCCCCAGTCAGGTCCACCTGGACGTCGATGGTCGTACCCGGACGCACGCGCGCAATCGTGCGGATCTCTTTCTCGCGCGACACCCCACTCACCACGTCGGCGACGGCGAGCACGCGCGAAATCTTGTTGGACTGCAATGCGCCCAGGTAGTGCCAGCGCACGGCAAGATCATTGACCTCGCGTCGCTTGGCCTCGAGCTCGTCGACGTAGTTCTCCCCCATCGCGTCAAGTCCGACCGCGGCGGCGGCACGGACCATCGCGACGTTGAACGTCTTGGTCACCGCGACCACGCCAATGGCGAGTGGATCGCCACCAGCGTTCACGATACGACGACGCACCTCGGCCAGGTTGGCCGCGATCCGTTGGACGTCGTCGGGATTAGCGAAGGAAGCTGGGTAGGTCGTCATCGCCACCGACGTCGAAGAAATCGTCACTGGTGGTGTTGGCGAAGATGTCAGAACGCGGGGCGTCCGCGGCGGGCGTAGCGGGCGTGCCGGTCGCGGGACCCTTGGCGGGCGGTATGTGGTCAAAACCGGCCGCGATGACCGTGACGCGCACGGCGTCGCCAATGGATTCGTCGATCACTGAACCGAAGATGATGTTCGCGTCCTGGTGGGCGACGTCGTGAATAATGCTCGCGGCGTCGGTCACTTCGCTCAGCGTCACCGTAGGACCACCGACGATGTTCATCAAGATGCCGCGAGCGCCCTCGATCGAAGCCTCGAGCAGTGGCGACGTGATGGCGGCGCGCGCGGCATTGATGGCGCGGCCCTCTCCCGTGGAGATGCCTACACCCATGATCGCGGTGCCGGCGTTGCGCATGATGGCGTTCACGTCGGCGAAGTCGGTGTTGATGAGTCCGGGCACCGTGATGAGGTCGGTCACGCCACGCACCGCCGACAACAACACGTCATCAGCAATCTTGAATGCGTCCAGCATCGACGTCTCGGACGTGGCGACCGAGCGCAGACGGTCGTTGGGAATCACGATGAGCGTGTCCACCTTCTCGCGCAGCAACTGGATGCCCTTCTCGGCCTGGGTGGCGCGACGCTTTCCCTCGAAGGAGAACGGGCGCGTGACGACTCCAATGGTGAGAACGCCGAGCGCGCGAGCGATGTCGGCGACGACGGGCGCGGCGCCGGTGCCGGTGCCACCACC